>Ga0315915_1005814_pt1 | contig 15262 bp, 7 predicted proteins | sample MpolbnodulesMG_FD_207738 | JGI IMG/M metagenome (GOLD analysis project Ga0315915, IMG submission 207738) | Medicago polymorpha root nodule microbial communities from Los Angeles, California, United States - branched nodules | ecosystem: Host-associated > Plants > Roots > Nodule | place: USA... | reverse complement strand
AACAGCTCATATATTGTAATTAACTTGGGTTTACATATATCAACAGAACACATGGTGAAAGAAAAAGGGACAATTGTGAATTGTTTCCCTAAGGCACGATGAGAATTCTCCCTTTGGTTTTAAACATAAGCAAAAGGAATTTATTTTTGGCCTAGAATGTATAGACCAAATAAATGTACTTTTTGCTTATAAATATATCCAAAGAGTGTACCATATAAGTGGATGACATGTCATTGTCAAACGTTGCATCTTATATTTATAATAGATTACATGCACACAATTCAGACTACTCGAGAAATAGACTATAACAAAACTAATTAATTCCTTCAAAAAAAAAAACATAACCAAATAATATTCTCCAATAACTTGGCGTGAAAATATGGTGTCTGAAGTTAATATGTACATATACAAAACAAGTTATCAGCTTTAGTTGTTTCCAACCCAGACTTATTTTCAGTCACTACCAGAGGCTATAATGTGAAGAATGTGTATTATTCATTAGTTCGATGCATGAGTTAAACTGAACGATCAAAAATGGGCCAGACCAAGTTTGACATAGTTAAAGTTTGCATTTTGACTATAATTTTCTTATTACATCATGGTTGAAACAATGAGAATCTAATAATGCTAGCATATCTAAGAATTTTGATATGATAGAACATCCCATCTTTGTAAAAATCAAGATGGGAAGTAATGAGACTGAACCACAACTTTTAACTAGCCTCCTCCAAAGATTTCTTCTTTTCTACTGATACTCTAGCAACATTGATCGAACCACCATTGGGCACTTTTTCATTAAAATTTTCTCTGAGAAATTCAACAGCCATGAAGGTAAGCGCTGAAGCCGGAATGTACCACGCAATTCTGGGGACGCTGCCCCTAAACATCCCCTTGACGCCTTCCTTAGCCCATATGTTGTAAATTGCATCCAACCAACCATTATACCTAAATACAATAGATAAAGCAAATTACCATCAATTTAGCTTGAGTCCATAAAACATGACAATCCAAATGCAAAAGATATCCCTTTTTGTCATTAAAAACATGATAAGGAAAAATGTGAGACAAAGTATATATCATTACATGTCCATAATACACCAGAAAATCAATTTTGCATAATGCCAAAGAAGACGCCAGACGTGTTCCAAACAACATTAAAGGGGCAAAGGGCAACCCGGTGCACTAAAGCTCCCGCATACACAGGGTCCGGGAAGGGGTCCCACCATTTGGTGTATTGTACGCAGCCATACCCTGTTTTTGACACAAGAGGCTGTTTCCAGGACTTGAACCCGTGTTCCAAACAACATTCATTGAATTAAATTAAGTGGTACCCTGATGGCAGGTACGTATACCATAATAACATGTTAGAATAGTTATGGAAAATAATTGATACCTCAAAGTTGAACCCTGAACTTGCAGCCTAGTTTTGACCACATCCAAAGGAGTGGTGAGATATGCACTGAGACCTGTTTAATTATTTGAGCAAAAATTAATAATACAGAAAAGTTTACTGCTTTTGCACTCAAGTACATAGGATCAAAGGCAAATCACTGGACATACCACCAGCTAATCCTCCCAAAACCAGGCCCTCAAAGGAATTATTAACGTGCCAATTTGGATTAGATATCCATCTTTGCTTCCCGTACTCTGTAGCATCTTTCAAAGCTTCATAGAACACAACCTATAACAATTGCATGAAAAATGTATTCAAAATCAGAAGCACATTTGCACAAATATTACAGAACTGTAATAACTTACTTCTAAAAACTTAATTTTTCACACATGATTTGAATACATATATACATGATTGCAGAGTTTGGATTACACTTGCACTTTATGATTGAATATAATACATTTGAAATGAAATGAGATAGAAATACATTGACAGGCGGTGTGATGTAAAAATAATGAATTATCAAAGGCAGTATCATGTATATATAAATTGAAATCTTACACTAGTTCAAACAAATTTCATAAAAGAATTATTTTTACTTATTTTAGATTCTAGTTAACCGGAGGGGGAGCCTTGGCGCAACGGTAACGTTGTCATCACATGACTGAAAGGTCACGGATTCAAGTCCTGGAAACAGCCTCTTCTGTAAAAAAACAAGGTAAGGCTGCGTATAAAACACCAAAATGGTGAGACCCCTTCCCAGACCCTGCATATGTGGGAGCTTTAGTGCACCAGGCTACCCTTAGATTCTAGTTAACCTCCTTGGTTTTAGCAGTTGGTATTGTGATTCAAAAATTAACATACATATTTATTTAATGCTTAAACAAGTGCTACGTGTGGCAGAGGAATTAAAAAAAACAGAACCAATAAAAGGACATGCATCACAATAAAAGATGGTTCTGATATGAATAAGCTCATAAGATTGGTTAGCCCTATGAAGACTAAAGTTTAACTGAGTAATGCATCCATTTCCAATCTCTATGTCTGATCAATAAAGATATTATTTACTTCATTTTTTTACTGTCAACCAATTTTTATGTTTAGCTAAGACACCTGCTGAGCACTGGCCATGACAAATCTTAAGATGCTTTAGTCGTATCAGGCAATGGACTTTCAATCAAAAACTGAAAGAGGGCGAAAAAGTGATTTTTTTTCACTATTATAAACAAACAGAAAAAAGCTTTTGATATTCACATAAATATCTCTAAAATAATCTTAAACAAGTTGATAATCACTTTTATTTTAACTTTAATCTTAAACAAATGGACCCTTAAACACACACCCTAAAAACTTTTACGGGTTATCTTTTTAAATGAAAGTAATTTATTTTTGAAAAAAAAGTAGAAACAAACAAGCTCTGAATCTAATAACTCAATGTTTTGTGTATAATACCATCAGGCCAGCAAATGGTACATCCCTTGCCAGTGTAGACAAATATCTGTAGAAGCAAGCAAAATATCAAATTAGAATCATCCATGGAATTGTGAAACCAAAGAAAGAAGAAAATGTTTACAATTTAATTATCAACTCAATGTGAGGCTCTAACTTATCTAAATGGGCATCCATAATATCACATAATTCATCTGGTTATATAAGTCAATTGGCATTTTACAAAATCCAATAGTACTGTTGTGGCTCTTGAGGAAAGAAATATCATGATTCATTTGAACTATATCAGATATTCGTAAAATCAATTTATGGATCACAAAGAAAAATAAATTATGAAAATGACAACTTATTGGTGCCTAGGGTTATATTTATTGTCTAATGATGTGCTTTTAAAATTATATTAAATTAAATGAGAAAGAGGGGTTTGAAAAATTAGTGAATTAGATAACTCATGATTACATCATCAAAAAAGTTATTAGTGTTTCTAGTATACCCTGCATATAAACCCTTTAAACCCTGTGTTCTGCATATTGAGCTGCCTGCATGGAACATTCCTTTATAATAATCATATATTTCTGCACCAGGTTTTATTGCAATGCCATTCTTCATTGCAGTAGAACTCCAGGATGTAATTGTGCCTTGAACTTGCATGCGCTGCTTTATCACTTCGCATGGAACGTATACTACAGAACCAAGGGTGTCTCCTGAAAATATAAGCAAAAAAATAAGGCAGATTTGAGCTTTTTATTCACAATCAAATGGTTGCACTCTATAGATGTCAAACTCAATAAACCTTCAAATTTGCACGGATAGAAATATATGTACCACAGCAGCATCGCACTATGTAAATATGATGAATGTGCCATGATAATAAATCATTGTTGGTCCATAAATGGAATACTTAGACAGTGAACTAGAAGTCCATTACTTACTGAGGAAATATTTAAACTTATTTGCAAAAATAAATGGGTAACTGCGTCTAAACAGAAAACACTAAATCAAAAACATCACAAGTTCCGAGAAAAAGCATTGCAGCAATCAAACAGATTACACTACAACTGCTCTCATACTCATTGCCCTGAGTGACTCAAGAATGTGTAACTTCTAGAACACAATACAAAAGTATTACTATTAGATGCTCCAAATCAGCTTACCAACAGCTCCAGCAATGAAATGTGCCCAATGGCCCCCAAGGCTAGGATGTGAATCCTCAATCCACTTTTTAGTTGACTCTATGACACCAAAATACGTTGCACCAGTCGCAAGAGAGCCAGTAACACCAGGTACTACACCCCTGTAAAAGCCTGAACAATTTATAATCAATCACAAGGCACAAATCTGTCAAGTTTGAAATCCAAAGTCTACATAACAAGATCATTGATTGATTTTAGATTTAAGTCATCAGTCATGTACAGATGCTTCATTTTCATCATTTTACCCTCAAAATAGGTTTTTTCTGCCCTCTTTTATAAAATTTGTCAATAAAAATTTAAAAAAAAAATAAGCGGACCAAAATATGTACTAAGTGTCATCAAAGTAGTTTACCTCTTAATCCATCAACCTTCCAGACAGACCGCACCATCTGCAATATGCCTTTCTGGTTCTACAGACAAACGATGATCCCACAAAAAGAGAAAAGCTTTAAAACTGAGTATGTATAACAAGAACAATGAATGAAATCGCAGACTGATTCATTTATAGGCTACTATTATACCTTAACACCATTTAGAATAGCTTGACTTTGTATTCGTGTTTTGATGGTATCTACCGGATGCATCATTCCTTCCCCAAAAGCACCCGCAACAGCTCCCCATACAAACTCCCTCCATACTTCAATATCATAATACAGTAAAATTAGTTATAATCATATATTCAAGAAAGACAAAACAATGGTAGACACAATTTGTTTTCTAGTAATAATGAGGCTTAGTTAGGTTCGGAACAGTGTTGTCAAATATCGGTGCTGGTATTGCAAAACAAATACGGTCAATTTGTGAAGGATGGCAGTGCAACATCGCCATATATCGCCGGTATGTCAAATTTTCAGATTTCCGCCATCGATAACAATGGTTGGGAGGGACGAATGAGACATAAATGGACTTTGCAGGATAGGTACTGTATAATGTTAAGGGATAGTAACTTGCATCACTTCCTGAGAGAGCAACTTTTTAAACTAAAAATTGTCATCCACTGCCCCACAAAATACCCTAGTAACCTGATTTTAGTATAAAAGTTTAATAGGCATACACTGTCTGTACAAAATCAGTCTTACACTGACATCCAATAAAAAAGCTTTAATTTTTCCATGTCATACCATCAACTTTAAAATGCAGTCACAAAAGTGTGGTGATGTAGCAAAATAGTATATTTTCAGAGGATGTTAGTATAAAACTAATTTACAAATATGTGTATATAAATTCGCGACCACAGAAGACACACCTTATACTAATTGCTAATGATGTGAGTCATTATTCAAACAAGCACATTAAAATTCATCTATTAAAATTAAGGCTAAATTACACTAGGGGTCCTTTAAGCTTGAGGTTTGTAACAGATTCGTCCTTTAAGTTATTTTGGAAACACATAAGTCCTTTAAGTTTAAGGTTTGTAACACATTGGTCCTTTAAGTTATTTTGGTTACACATAAGTCCTTTAAGTTTGTAAACCTTTTCAATTTAGTCTTTATGTTAACCAAAATGATGATGTGGCAGAAGGACTAAATTGAAAGCGTTTACAAACTTAAAGGACTTATGTGTGACCAAAATAACTTAAAGAACCAATCTGTTACAAACCTCAAACTTAAAGGACTTATGTGTGACCAAAATAACTTAAAGGACCAATCTGTAACAAACTTCAAACTTAAAGGACCCCTAGTGTAATTTAACCTAAAATTAACTGCCCGCAAGATTGGGAAAAATAAATCAAACATACAACTTTGGTTCATTTCATAACATAACAATATTTTACCCACGTTTGCAAAACTCTTCAAACATAAGTTAATTAGAAAGAAAAATTCTCTCAGTTTTGAACAATAACATTCTAAGCAGCAAACAGAAAGTCTGAACACATCAAACGAAAATGAAAACTACAATTGATAATTCCGAACTGTAAACTACACCAAAGAAGTGTTCACCTTCCCTGCCCCAAAAAATACCCCAATAATCAGATTGTAATATAAAAGTTGAGTTTAATAGTAATACATTGTCTCTGTTAATCAGTCATACACTGACATCACAGGCCTTTATTTTTCTGTCATACCACAATTTCAAAATGCAGGTACAAAAATGGGTTGATGTAGCTCAATAATAGATTTTCATTGAATGTCAGTGTAAAATTTGTTTACACTATCAGCACATATCTTTCACATCCTACAAAAGTTTATATATTTCAACATAATGTTGGGCATAGACACTCCATTCCATGTTCTTATGCGGCAAAAATTGAACCTCAATCAAGAAGCTTTTCAGTGAATAACTTGATCTTCATCTAGACATAAAATTGCAACAACAAATAAGACAGTGTATGCTAATGCGGCGACTCATGACTACTCATTCCCCATGGGAACCGTAATAATCAGAGTGTAACATAAAAGTTAAGTTTTATGGTCATACTGTCAATGTAAATCAGTCTTACACTGGCATCCAATAAGAGGCACTGTCTATGTACATCAGTAATAAACTGACATCCAGTAAGGTCTCTGTTTCTTCATGGCATTTGGGTTGATGTAGCAAAATATTAAATGATTTACAGCTATGAAGCACTGACATGGACACCGGACACGACACTGACACCAACACGTACAAATTTGAAAAAATGAAATAATTGAAAGTAATCACATATGTCTGTGTCAGACATCAAACACACCTTCCATCAGAAGTGTTGGTGCTACAAATATTTACTTTAACAATGCCTTGACTCAAGATTCAAACAAACAAATTAAAATTCATCAATTAAATTTCTTAACAAACCACGAGATTGGGAAAATTAAATCAAACGTACATACTTAATCACTGCAAATTTCACAATAATTAATCTCAGTTTGCAAATTTCTTCAATTTCAAATAATAACAAACTCAGCAGCTAAAGAAAATGGAACAATAGCATTCATGAACGAAAATGGAAAAATGCAATTAAAAATTGGGAAAATGAAAGAAATTAGTACCGAAAAAATGGTCGTGAGAAACGTTGTTCGGAGCTTGTGGTTTACTGGAAATGGAGGTTTGAACTGCCATTGATGAATGATTGATCAAGAAACAGAGAACAAATTCTTGTGGTTTAGGGTTTTTGAAGAGCGCACATTGATTTATGAAGAAGCGTGGAGAAATATTTTTTATTTTATATTTTTTACTTAAAAATACGAAGTATTTTACTTTACATTTTATTTAATTATATAAAAAGGTGAAGAAATATTTGAGTGATGGAAATGAATTAAAGGAACTTAAAAAAGAACAATAAAAATTATTTATGGAATAATAACCACTTCCAATAAAAGGTTTTATTGTTGTTTTTTTTTTAAATAAATATTGTGTTAATCTTTTGGTTCATAGAAAAATGAGTTTTTTCTGTCAGAAAAGAAAAAAAAAAATGAGTTTTCGTAAGTGAAGTTTAGTTGAATGATCAACATCAATAATTATTTTATCCAAAAATCGAATTTGGGTTTTAACGAACGGTTTGTTTTAAGTGAAACACATTAATCATTTGCGCGCAATAACTTGAATAAAAAAAAATTTCAATAATATCCTTTTTTTGGGGGAACATACTAAGCATTTTGGCAAGTATTAATGGAATAATGAGTAGAGCATTGTACAATATGTATGTGCACCCAAACATTTCATTAACGTTGTAATTGTAAATAACTATGTTCCAAGTTAGCACATAGTTAGCTTTCCTGTAGTTAAATAGTTTCTAGCTATTTATTTCTAACTAACTTCATTTCCCAAAAAAATTCAGTTAAATCAGTGAAATAAATTCTCCAAATCTCTAGTAAAATCAATCGATTAAGAGGTAAGTAAATTTTGTTAAAGAATTGTTTTTACCAGAAATCGAGCTCAAGTTCTTTTGAATAATCTCATTAATCATTTAAGTTTAGACATTTGATTGATCGATCCAATTATTTAAACATTGTTAGAATGTTTGAAATATTATTGAAAATAATTAAAACATGAAGAATATTTTATATATTTACAAGTTTCAAATATAATACTTCAATTAGCCCTAAATTGTTTCCACGAGAAATCGAACTCTAGTTCTTTCGAATGATTTGTCATAGAAAAAAGTTCATTAAGCATTTGAGTTTAGACAAGTTATTTAAACATTGTTATAATATTTGAAATATTATTGTAAAAATTTAAACATGAATAAAAAATTTATATATTTACAAGTTACAAATATAATACTTACCCCAAAAATAATCACCCCATATGGTATCAATAATAATTGAATATTAATGCAATCTATAGAGCAATTTAATGTTTTATTAGACACTTTGATGTATATAAACACTATGTTATACTTCTTTTGGTCAATGTGGGACTATTTTTAATGTCTTTTTCTTAATTCTTTAGAGTTTAGAAAAAGAAACATAAAAATAATCTCATTAACCATATGATCATTTTTACCATATGATCTCATTAACCATGTGATCTTTTTCTAAGAAGACATTAAAATGATCATATCAAATGGTAAAATTCATTAAATGATCATATTGACACATATGATCATATGAAATGGTCTCATTTTACCTCTTAGAAGTTGAACTCTTCAGATTATGTCATTTTTATTGGAAGCGTATCATTCATTAAACGATCATATGGACACGGATTAAATGGTAAAATTCAATTGATCATCTCTTAACTCCTTACATTAGTTTATTTCTCTTATTTTCGGATGTCATTATGCACCTAAGCATTGCATTCAGTTCAATCAAATAACAACAAATTCAAGGATTGTCTTGTTGAATCGCAAGCAACTTTTGTGGTGCTTCTTCAAGGATATCTTGGAAGAGATTATGTCTATTCTATTGACAACATTTACTCATTGCCATTGGTCAAACCTAATGTATCTATTAAACCATTTTTGCACTCTATTACTTTCACTTTGCAGTATATTTTTGCCAAATAAATCAAATATATATGGACTTTTGTAGCTCTTATTGTCTGGGAAAAGTTCACAGATTGCTTGCTCCTCTATCAATTACTGTGTATGATTAGGGATGTGAATAGGCAAGGCTGGTCTACAGGGGCCTACGGCCTAGCCTACGATAGGCCAGACTTTTTTCTTAAATAGAGAAGGTGTAGACTTTTTTTAACCCTATTTAGCTTAGAAGGTCAGGTCATAGACCTCTCAAAAAGTCTCTTAAGTCTATTAGGCCGGCCTATTTAAGTAATATGAATAATATTATTTATTATTATATTATATTTTGTACTTTGAATTAAAATATAAGTCTGTAAACTTTTTCAATAATTTAAGCTTTTTAAGTATACATTAATTTTTTGCATATATAAATGTATTATTATAAATTAGAATAGAAATATGATACAATGTATAGTCGAATTCCCTAAAACCTCGTGTTGATTATCAAAAGAGAGTTTAACCTAATTGAACTATTAGTTCACTAGTTCATTTAAACTTAGATCACATTGCTTATTTAAAGATGTTCATAAGATATAGATTTTTAAATAGGCTAGCAAGTTGTATCAGATTTTCAGAAGGTCAGGCTCATGCCTAAAAAGTAGGCCTATGACAGGCTGCAGACCAGACTTAGGCTTTAAAAATTTATGGCAGGTCAGGCTTAGGCCTTCTAAAACCTAACTCGGCCTAGCCTATTCTCATCCTATCCTATGTATTCCTTTTACATTAACATTTGTTGATGTATGGAGTCCTAAACCCATAGTTTACTTCATGTGATTTTCCCTTTAAAGGCCAAATTTGATGCATGTCTCACCTTCATACACTTAGTCACTATAGGAGTTAAGAGATGACCAATTCGATTTTAATAATACGTTTCCAATAAAAATGGCATAAGCTGAAGAGTGCAACTTCTAAGAGGCATGGTTAACGAGATTTTTTTGTTTTTTTTTCTAAAGTCTAAAGAATCAAGAAAAGAGGGGCATTAAAAATAGTCCCATATCGATAGAAAGAAATATGACACAATGTTTATATTCTTCAAAGTGTCTCTTAATGTCAAGATCTTCCATGAATTTGCAATAATAATCAATTATTACAAACAAATTGGAAGTCTTTTGATTTGTATAGTGTATAATGAAATATTTGCAAATTGTAAACATATCAAATATTCTTCATATTTTGCTCCAAAAAAAAATTCTTCATGTTTTAATTTTTTGCAATAATATTTCAAATATCTATTCTCTAAATATGAAAATTAATGACTACCAAAAATACAATCATATCATTTCTTAATTTTTTTGACACGTCATATATTCTCATATTGCTCACAACAAGAATAAAATTAGATCACCATTTACTTCCTTCCCTACACCTACACCTTCCTTCTCTCTTATGTTCACATTCCTCCTTATTTTCCTTCGCCCTTCTCTCTCTTCTGTTCCGTCATCTTTTTTTTTTTCCTTTTGTTTCATTCATTCAAAAAACCAAAACCTCAACAACAACAACACACAAAAACTCCCAAAATCAAAATCCCTTTGAATTCCACACTTTCAATTACGTTTTTGTTTGAGATCCAAAATCAAAACTTGATTTTCAGAATACCAAATTTCTTGTTCACACAATTTAATTTTTATTGAGAGGTGAAGATGGAGGAGGTGGTTTTTTCTGGATTTGATTTTGCTACTGTTGTTGATTTTGTGTTGTTGTTGATTGGATGTGTTGTTGATGATTAGGAGAATTTGAAGAAATTATTTTGCTGGTTTTTTTTCTTCTTCTGAATTTGGAGAAATTGTGATGTGTTGTTGCTGTTGTAGTTGATCTGTTGATGATGATGAGAATTTGGAGAAATTAATTTTCTCAATTTAGAGAAATTGTGATGTGTTGCTATTGTTGATGATGATGAGAATTTATTTTTCTGTTTTATTTCTGGGTATCTTTGAAATTTTATATGAATGTTTGAAGATGGGGATGAAGATGATGAAGAGGAAGACGAAAGATGAAGAAAGTTGAAAAAACTTAGGTGCTGGTGGTGCGCTATAAGATTTATTAGACATGCATTATCTAATGGTTGTGGTTTCGAGAAAAAAATCAAACGATTAATATTAATCAAATTAATGAGGTCTTTAGTGCACCACTTGCAATGTGTATCCACTTTAGACATTGTGTTAACGGTTTTGACGGTGGGGATTTATTTGGTTGACGAAAGATAACTTAAGGGACCAAATTGTAACGTTAATAATTTATGGAACCAAAATGTAACCAACAAATAACTTAAGTGACCAAATCATTAATTAAGGCTAAATTGAAACGCACGATGTAAGAATCATGAATTTTGTATAGATTACGTATGATTTACGAAATTTGAAAGGATTATGCATGGATGTTTAAAAGTTGAAGTTTTTTTGTAATTAAAAAAAAATCTTTCTACCAAAAAATAAATAAATTCAAAAATTCATGTTACCCATGAGTACCCATGGATACCTAAACCCACGGGTTACCTGTGTAGTGGGTACCCATGCAGATACGGGGCGGGCACGAGTATTATATTTATCCAATAGGGCGGGGACGGGTATCATACTATTCATACTCATGGATACTCATTGACATCTCTAGAAGAAACAATTATTGTGGATACTTAACAAAACAGAGGAGCAATATTTAAGTGAGAAAATAAAAAATAAAAAGTAAAAAATATAGGACTATTTCTCATTAATACACATTTTTGCATCTAAACTTTTTTGATTATATCTGATTGATAATCACAAAATATACATATTTTTGCATATAAATTTATTCGATTATATCCGATTAATAATCACAAAATAACACAATTTTAAGAATGTTACAAAATATTTCTCCTTTTTAATTTATACACAGGTTTAATATTTATTACAAGACATACAACTACTTTTCATTTGTAAAAAAAAAACTACCCTATAGAAAATTACACATTGTTAAGATTATTTTTTTCGTAAAATTAATTTGCCTTTTTTTTGTTTATCTTAATGTCATGTTATGAAATAATTTTTCACGTTGTTGTAGATTATTAATTATTATATCATGTAGAAGTATGACTATAAAAAACACTGGATAAATGATCAATAAGTCACTAAATAATATAGTTGTATAATTCATACACGGAACTCAAAACGACATCTTTATCATTAATGAGTCTACTACGCTATAATATTTAATAACAACTATTTCAATAATTTTATCATTAGTAAATTACACCAACCTTCTTTAAGGTCTTCTTAAATAACACAAGCACAAGCAACTCCCTTACTTTGTTATCAAATTGACAAGTAAATCCTATATTTTTAACCAAACACAAATCTCCCTTACTTTGTTATCAAATTGACAAGCAACTCCCTTGTAATTGTCAAGTTGCACCTGCTTATCACAATAAAGTTATATGCGCTCTACGGGTATAGGCTCGTAAATGTTGCAGGGATTGTATGCCTACATAAGGTTTTTTGAGTGGGTTTTACTCTCTCAAAGGTAATTGAAACATAAAAGAATAGACATTCCGAAATTATCATCTAGAGACTCCAACTTTGTCTATGAATCTTTAGAACTACATCACATACCCTTTCTTACCTTTGTGTTTCTACAAACATATAGCTCTATTTCGTCTATCTTACCAAGTAGAAAGAATGAAGTTTATAATGAAACAATTAAAAAGGTTGAAAAGAGATATCAAGTCAGTATTATCTCGTGCAGCCCCCTATTTTTATGTTCTATTAAGATTCACTAGATATGCCACACTCCCTAGGATTCCTAAAAGCATCAAGACTTTTGCATATAAAAAATAAATAAATCTCAAAACATAACAAAATAAAAGACTTGAATTAAATTGATCCACCAAACAAATAGAGGTTCATCTTAGAAACTTACCCAATTAGGGTTTAGTTACTCATGAAAACTAAAAACAAATTACAAAAAATAATAAAAAATACTCTAGAGACAAAGGTTGAGTAGAGACTCCTCCCTTGATGATCATAGTGTTTGTCCTCCTCTTGAACCACTTTGTTCTAAATGATAATTTATGAATGAGAGAATTTGTGTTTATAGACGGATTTTCAATTGAGTTTGGGCTGAAAAACTGGACTTTTTCCTTAAACTCGAATGAGAAAAATAACAAAATGTTGTTATCTCCCGGAAGCACATGTGTGCCGCGTGTGGTGCATTAAAATAGTGCTTTTTAGCACTATTTTGCGTGCAATACCTTCTTTCAATGCATTTTTCTCTTTTTCTTCGTCTTTATGAGTTTTTTCGTCCTTCAAACTTGTTTTGGGAGACTTGGGACAAAATTTCCTCAACTTGTAATGTATTTGGAGGCCTCTTGAATCTTCACTCATTGTCTTCCTAATTCTTCACGAGGTTTCTTGCTTTGCCGAATTACATAATTTTTCAATGAAATCAATCAAAAACACCGAAGAATTGCTCAGTTTATGAAAAACTAGAATTACATTACAAAATATTCCTTAAACAATAGACAATGGTTCTAAAACTCTTCTAATTTTAGTCAAATCATAATTAAAATGACAAAAAAATATGCCAAAAATAACGTAACATCAATGTATTTCATGTGGCCTTAATTATCTTAATAGGTTGTGTGGATGCTACTACAAAATACGCCATGAGTTTTCCCTTATAGGCCAAATCTGATGCATGCGCACCTTCACACACTGTCACTATATTGGAAGTGCAATTCAAAGTTGTTGTTCAAGCACTTCAAACTAATATTGGAGGGTGGAGGGGAGTTTAAAGCATTACTATCTTTACTTTCCACCAAGGAAATAGCTCATACATTGACTTTTACACGCACGCATCACCAAAATGCATGTCTCAGTTGAGTGTAAACATATGCATGTGGTTGATACATGGCTCACACTATTGACGCAGGAAGAATTACCTCTCACACTATATATCTTATCAATAGGATGCCTAATGCAATCCTGCATATGGAATCACCCTTTTTCAAGTTATACAAGCAAGTAAATGACTAAAAATTTCTAGAAGTATCTGGATGGATGTGCATGTTATCCTCACTTTAGACCTTATAACCCTCACAAGTTTGCATATCATTCTAGAGGCTGTGTGTATTTCTTTGATATTCCTCTAGTCATTCAAGTTACAAGTGCATGGTTGCAGATGGAAAGATCTACATTTCTATATATGGTTGACTACTATGCTGGAAGAACTATCACATTTATGCCATCTAACCACACTGATATAAAGCAAAACCTAAATGCTACCATAAAAAAGTATAAAGCACTCCTTGCAGCAAAAGGTTTTAAACAATACAATAACATGGGTTTGACTTCATAGACCTTTTCCACTAATGGGAAAGCATGTGATTGTATGCAAGTGGTATCACAAAAGGGTGGCATATCACACAACTAAATGTGAATAATGATTTTCTCAATAGGGTGTGTTGTATTGAAACTCTTATTATTAATTAAATGAGTTATGATTGTTACAAAAAATTTGTTAAAATCTTCACAAAGAAAAAAGATAATTCGGTAAAGTCATCATTCTCTCTCTTTTACTAATCACATTTTATTAATCTGTGTGAAATGATTAATTATGACATTTATTTTAAGAGATATGAAGTAATATTAATATGATATAAATGGAATAAAAAAAAATTAATTTTAAAGATTAAAGTGTAATCTATTTTGTGGCAAATTTTTTTCAAATGTCGCAAATACTCCAAAACAATGGGAGTGGTATATTTTCCTTTTTTGAAGGATTAGAGTGGTATATAACTACCTCTTTATTCAAAATCAAAATAAAAAAACTTGCAGAACAAAGAGTTTAGATAAACCTCACACAAACAAATATCTATCAATTGTAACCAAAAATAAATAATTGGACCGTCATAATATTCCTAAGGATCTCAAAGACCTCCAAAAGGGCTTTTAGACCACTTAGAGAGGCATTAGTACCCTCCAAAAGGTCCTTAGGGCCCTAGGCGCGTCTTATCCAGGGCGGCACCTCAAACAGTCTCTAGAATCTTCTAGAAACTGCCCAAAATACACAAATACCCCTATTGTTTGGAGACTAAGCAACCGAAACCCAGGTCCATAGAAGGCTATAAATACAACCCTTGAGAGCCTTCTCAAAGCATCCAATAATCAGTCTAAACTCTAGAATACGATACTTAACTCTAGTATCCCTTATTGTGCTTTTTGCAACTACAATACCTATCAATGAGAGCAACATAATTCTTCAAAGAGAAATGATTTTTGTATAATCATTTTGGAAATAAAAAATTGGGACAACTCT
>Ga0315915_1005813_pt1 | contig 15262 bp, 12 predicted proteins | sample MpolbnodulesMG_FD_207738 | JGI IMG/M metagenome (GOLD analysis project Ga0315915, IMG submission 207738) | Medicago polymorpha root nodule microbial communities from Los Angeles, California, United States - branched nodules | ecosystem: Host-associated > Plants > Roots > Nodule | place: USA... | reverse complement strand
GAAAGAAGGTTATGCACGCATAAGTTATGAAGAATTTTGTATTTATTCTTTAAAGAGATGGATGGAAAGTCCCATTCGAGAGATGATTGTGTTTCTTTCAAGACCCATTTGTTTATACCAATCATTTCCAAAGCGTTTCACACCAGTGTTTATAATATTGAGTAGTTCTGAAAGAATATCACAGGTTAGGATGATCTCCTTTTGATCAATGTGAGCAACAGGAACATCTTGACCTTCGAGAATTGTGGTGTTATAATAGAAAGTTGACTTAATTACTGTTTTAGCCCCCTAAGTATCCAAATGTTAAGTTTTTGGCCCCCTAAAACAAACAACTCTTTCCAATCCCTCTATGTTTACTTTCAGTTGCAATTTTAGCGCTCAGGCTAATTTTGACTGGTCAACGCTGATGTGGCACTTCAAAGACGCCATGTGTGTAATGTTTTAATTAAAAAAAAAAGCCACATATAAGTTAAAGAATTAAATAAAGGAAAAAAAAACAAAAAAAAATTTATCAGATTCATAATCTCTATGTGTTCTTCACTTCAAAAACTCAGATCTCCCCTTCCTTCACCTTCATCTTCTGGCAACATGAACAAAATTCATCAACAAAATCAATCACCATTCAAAACCCCGTCTTCTAGCCCCAGCACATTTCTTCTTCTTGCTTCACCTTCTCCTTCAGCAACAAAAAATTTAGAACAGCCCCAAAAGCTCACAACAAAAATATCAAAAATTCAAGGAAAAAACACCTTTTGAGGCTTATACAGTAATAATTCTTCAAATTTTGCTACTTATCTAATGAAAATCTGACAAATTCAGAAGCAAATATTGAAACTTTTTCTCAGAATCAATTCAAAACACCTTTTTGGCCCATTTGTTACAGCAAGATGAACAACAACAGGAACAACCGCCGCCGGAGGAAGAGCGGCACGGTTCGCTATTGGGTTGATTTCCTCCGACGGGGATTCATCCTCTCCGGTGGGTCTTGTTCTGTTGGATTATGTTCATCTATGCAGTAGATCGAACCTCTTTTGGATCGTTTCTGTCTTTTGGCTCATCTTCCTCCGGCGCTTCCTCCACCGTTACCGCTAGAAACTGTTATCAGAGATGGTGATGTTTTTGGATTGGACTGAAGCCGTGGAGAAGTCGTGGTGAGAGTGGTGGTGAGGTGCAAAGCTTTGGTGGAGATGGTGGCGGTGAGAGTGGTGCAGATGAAAAATGAGTTGAGGAGATAGACGAGGAATTTTAATGGAAAGAAAAGAGAAGGAAGAAGAAGAGAAAAAAAAAAGAGGAGAGAAGAGAAGATCTCAGAAAAAATTAAAGGAGTTTTTTTTATTTTTTAAATTATTTTCTTTTTCTTCTTTTTTTTTAATTTTTTTTTGTTTTATTATTTTTCAAGCTGGCATTAATATTTTAAAAAATCAGACATTAACACACGTGGCACCAATTTGGAAGCAACGTCAGCGTTGACCCAGTCAAAATTGGTCTGGGAGGCTAAAATTGCAACAGAAAGTAAACATAGAGGGCTTGGAAAGAGTTGTTTTTTTTAGGGGGCCAAAATCACAACATTTGAATACTTAGGGGGCCAAAACAGTAATTAAGCCTATAAAGTTCTGACAAGATCAAGATATATTACCTCATCGATTTTCAGAAAGTCTTTCCACCCAAGACTTTGCAAAATTACATCCAGATTGATTTCTTTTTTCTTCAAATATTCAAGATCAAAGGTCTTGCTTTCTGCTAGAGGTTTTTTAGAAATCAGTAGATAGAGAGAGATCTAGCTTTAACTCTTTTTCAGCAGAAGAGGATTTAGAGATAATTCCGTCCAACATTTTCTTGTCTTGAGCTATTTTGCGATCATATGGACAAAAGGTAGAAAAAGAAGGTTTTAAACGTTTCAGAGGATTCTGTTCTTGCATGCAAGAATCAATTTCTTCTTCAAGATTAATTTAAGAGATCCTTAGAGCTTTGGAGGATAAACGAGCATATTTTCGTATTTCATGAGAGGAGGTTTTCCTGGGCTGAAAGAACTAAGCAAAGTTTTCAGCTTTTACTAGAACGGAAGTTGTGAAACTTTTAGGAGGGGGCAAGAAAATGGATCATCTGGAGAGATTGAGATGGGGTTAAGTGTTTTTTTTCTTCTGGAGAGTAAGTGAATGAAAGTGGAGGTGTTGGTGGAGGAAAGTCTTGTTCTCAAGATGAGGCGTGTTGATCGATTGGAGAGGAGAGTAGCTTTGAAAAGGTTTTGTTGGATTTTGTCATTTTTGGTTTCTTTCTGATGTTCTTAGGAAAGGATGAATGAGGGAAGAAGAGAAGTGGGATTTTTATGGAGGCGCAGATGATTGAAAGACAAGCATGAGTGTGATGTTTCTGAGTAGATGGATGATGAAAATTGTGTTTATGTGAGATAGAGAAGAGAAATGATGATCAAATTTTTTAGATTGCTTTTCTCTAGGGGGAGATTAAGAGAATGAAGGGATGTGATTAAACCATTGTCTACTGTGCTTAGGGAAGAGATAAGGTTGGGCGCATGAGTCGAGATAAAAGAGGGATTGATATCAAATTAATTGATGGGTTACAGACCAATTTGAGAGAAGAAAGGAAAAAAGAATATTTTCAATAAATGCCTATTTCAGCTATTCGATTTTAATAAAAGGAAATGGAACTTTTATTTATCAACACTAACATTCAATTAGCTGATATTTTTACAAAACCGTTAGTAGAAGATCGTTTTTTATTTTTAAAAGAAAAACTAAATATCATCAAAAACCCTATTTTAGAAGATCGTTGCAGCGGAAATATATTCAGCTTCTGTGGTGGATAATTCTATAGTATTTTGTTTCCGATAACACCAGCTTACTAAAGCTTCTCCAAGGAGTTGACATGCACCATTGATATTTTTTCTTTCTATTTTGTCTCTGGCGTAGTCAGCATCACAATATGCCATGAGATTAAAATGTGATTCTTTTTTATACCATAAGCCAACATTTGCAGTACCTATAAGATATTTGAAAATTCTTTTCACTACAGTGTATTGTGTTTCTTTTGACGCAGTTTGAAATCTAGCACATAAGCTTACTACAAAAACAATGGCAGGTCTACTATCATTCCTCTATATTCTTTTTCAGGAAAATATTTTCCATTTTCATCTTTGTCAAGGCTTGATGAAGGATGCATGAGAGTGGTCATAATTTTGGCTTCACTCATCCTATATTTTTTTAAGATCTTTGACATTTTTTTTTTTGACAAATAAAAATACCATCTTTATGCTGTTTGATTTGTAATCTCAAAAAGAATTTAAGTTCTCCCATCATGCTCATCTCAAATTCACTTTCCATGAGTTTTGAAAAATCATCACATATATTTTCATTTGTAGCTCCAAAAATGATATCATCGACGTACACTTGTACAATTAATAAATCATTTTTGTCATATCATTTGTTTGAAAGGATCTTCTAGTTCTTACTCCATCTGTGGTTTCACCAATTATTTGTTCTTGTGGATGATGGCCAACGATTCTCCAAGATCTTGGAGGACTTTGAGGTGCATCTTCGTTTGAAGATTGTTGATGAGAATTTTTGTTGGAGTTGATTTGGCTTTCTTCTTCGTCTTCTTCAACAATTCTTTCTTGATTCTCGAGTTCTTTAAATTCATCCAATTTTATGTGCATACTTTCTTCTAGGGTTCTTGTTTTTAAATTAAATGCCTTGTATGCTTTTGAAGTGGTGGAGTAACTGAGAAATATAGCTTTGTCTGATTTTGAATCAAACTTTTCCAAGTTGTCTTTGTTGTTTAAAATATAACAATAACATCCAAAGATATGAAAATAAGAAATGTTTGGCTTTCTTCCTTTCTAGAGTTCATACGGGGTCTTGTTTAAATTTTTTCTTATTGAAACTTTGTTTAAAATATAGCAAGACGTATTTATGACTTCTGCCCAAAAATATTTCTCAACATTTGATTCATTTAAAATAGTTTTTGCCATTTCTTGCAAAGTTCTATTTTTTTCTTTCTACAACTCCATTTTGTTGAGGTATTCTAGGACAAGTAAAATTATGAGATATCCTACTATCATTAGAGAATTGTTCAAAGAAAGAGTTTTCAAATTCTCCTCCATGATCGCTTCTTACAGAAATGATGTTGGTTTCCTTCTTATTGTTGCCGCATTTTCTTATTCACCTGTTGTGATCTATCAAACAAAGATTGTAATTACCAAGTTGCAATACTTATTTGGATGAATCAATACTTACTTGCCACGTTAATGCCAATAAAACATGAATATGAGTATCACATTACGAATATGCGATTATTGGTACGTTAATTAGGGACCCATTTAATTAAAATATCCACCATATCTATTTTGTGTCTATCTCTTTCTAAATTGTATCCTCCATTTGTTTTGACAGATAGAGAGGATCTTAACTCCATTTTAATTTAGTTGAACTATGTTAACTCGATGGCAAAACTGATTTTTTTTTTTAGAGGCGATGGCAAAACTGATTTAATTCACATTTAATAAGAAATTTAATGAAATGCAATTAAACTTCTTAATTTTATAATAAAATGTGTATTTCAAAAGTGTCTTTGAAGTTCCCTCAAAAAAAAAAGTGTCTTTGAAGTAAATTCGTTTTGTGAAAATAAAAGAGTTGTTACAAATATTTTTAGAATAACATGGTTAAATATAGTAAGCAGTTAAAAACTTTGGTATCGTTCATGTGAGTTTAACTCAGTTGATAGAAAAACTGCATAATATATTCAAAGATCGGGGTTCGAAATGATGGACTAAAAAGTGGATTTCTAGCAAATAAACTATTTGAAAAAAATTGTTTATATCTTTGTACCATTTTTTTTTTGTAGATATGTGTACTTTAGATATTCCCTAGACTGAGATAATTAATAGGAAAAACTCAAATCTTATCTTACCGGTCAGTTATATAATTTATTAAAAAAAATAGTTTTATAAAAATAACTTAGATCTAATTAATAAAAAACATAATAGTATAGTTTTAGAGCATATTCATTTATGAATCATCCACCATTTATATCCCACACACACTAATTGTTTCAAAAAAAAAAAAAATCCACACATACTAATTGTATTGGGCGTGATGTATGTTTGAAGCCGGTTTTATTTTTTATTTTTATGAAATGATGAATTAGACATGATATTAAAACCTAACAATTATACTGTTTTTTTTTTCTTCACCAAAACAAAAAGAATAAAAAAGAAGTGCCATTAGATACATACAAAAGTTGTAAGTATTCATGCCTATTGTTCCCAACGTGTATCAACTATTTTAATTTTGATACGGAAATCATTAAATGAAACAAAATATTAGATGACCTGATCTACATTTTTTTTTTTGGAGTAAAGATGACTTGATCTATATTGATACCAACAGAAAGAAAGGGTTTAGGGTTATACATATTTTTATTACATTAAAACCAAATCATTAATTAGAATCTGTACATCATTGTAAAAAATAGATAAACATCTGTTAGTTAATTAATAATCTAATGGAAACTTCAAGGCAAGTTGTGATATATTTATTAAATATGTTGATAAACCTTAATTTATTTATTTTTTGTTACATAAACCTAAACTTTTTTAATAATGCAAAGTACTTCATATACATTTTTAAATTAAAAAAAAAAAACTCCTTTAAAGAAAGAGAAAATGTCTCTGTGAGTTTAACTCAGTTGTTAGGGACATTGCATAATTTATGCAGGGGTGGGGTTCGAACCCCGGACATCTCACTCTCCATATTTAATTGAGTGAGCTCCAGTCACTAGAACTAGTGTGAAAGCGAAAACATTTACTCAGCAGCATTTCATTTTTGTCCATGCATTTGATACTTCAATGTCTTTCTGATGATTTTGATTTCTTCTATTTTGTCCAGCAGGTAATTAAATCATTTATTCTGTTTGATTATGAATATTTCATTTTACTATTGACTTTATGGGGGATCAGAAATTTAACAAATTCCAGATTCAAACATGCACGTTTTTTAGGCTCCCAGAAAAGAAATTGAAACTGCCAACCTTGCCACGTTGATGCAGAGAAGAAAAAGCAGGGTCGGTCCAGGGACTGCCACCAAAGCAATGGTTTTAGAATTTACATCTTTTATGTTCCGTATTAACCCTCATATTTTTGTGTTTAAAAATATTTTTGTATGTCAAATTTTTTAAGTTTACTCGAAGCTCATGTGGTATGTAAATGAAGAGTTATATAGTTTATGTTGAAAGTTCGATTTCAATGATAGTTATTTTATTGGTTATTTGAATCTACAATTCTTTTTGCCTTCATATTCCTTTTTTTTTCTGTTGACAAAACCTTAATATTTCTATCGATCTAATTCGATGTCGATTGTTCTAAATATATTAAGACAAATAGTGTGTAATCAGAGTTTGTAAAAACAAAAAATTAATTGATATTTGTATCATTTCAATATTATTTTGTTATTTTAAATTCTCTAACAATCGGTAAATAATTATTTTCAGGCACGCACGCTCGCGTACACACATTCATATATATTAAAAAGGTCGCGCACTAACAGAGTTGACTATAACGACATAGGATATACTCTCACAACGTGATAAACCAAAGTTCGATTTCTATCTGACCAAATACTTGTATTTAATGTCTAACACACGTCATATAGAATTAATTTTGATTGAGAGCTTATGAATTTTTTTTCTTAATTTTGTCTTTTTCTCTCTAAACCCACTTAAAAACCTCTATCAAAAGCAAAAAAATATACAACATTCTGCATAACAAATCCAAAAAAGAAAAACCTCAAAGATGTCTAGAATCAAGCATATTACCTCTCCATTCCATAGGTAACACACATTATATATAATTAATTGAGAAAGCCTATGAATTTTTTTTCTTAATTTTGTCGTGTTCTTTAATTAACATAATCGAAAAATAGTATAATTGGTCATTTTCTATAGATCTGGATCCATATATTATCCAACACGTTGGAGGCACACAATAATGTATTGGGTATTTAACATGTGAACATTTCGTGATTGTTGTTACTTTGTTACCCATGTACGTAGGAACGTCTATGGAAGCAACCAATTAGAACTACACTTGTTCGTTTTGTATATGATTTTTGTGGTCCTGGTGCATTATTTAATTACAAAAAAGATAATCAATTGTATTTTTTTTTCCACATATGTCATAATTTTCTTTGTCCGTTTGTTTTAGATAAGACCTCCAAAAAGTGTTTTAGATAAGAAGAGTATTGCACTTGGGATTTGGCAATGTGAACAGAGAGAACATGATCGAAACATGCAATGAAGTAGTATGTAACTAGTTAGGATGTCTCTATTTAAACTTCTCCATTTCTTTCGTTTCAAGAAATAAAGACATAATTAAACTTAAAAATAATTAATAATGGTAGAACAAATTTAATAATAAGACACATTACAATTTTTTTGTGTTTATCTATTTTCTAATAACAATCTTAATTTAATTTTATAAATGGAGAGGATCTTACTCGCGTAACAAAGAAAAAATAACAATCTTAATTTAATTTTATAAATGGAGAGGATCCTTACTCGCGTAACAAAGAAAAGCTAGTAAATCACCATCCTCCGATCACACAGAGAAAAGATCATCCTCCAATAATTTGTACTCCGTGTGTATCCCATTTTGTTTGCTTTTTTTTTTTACGCATTAATTTAAAAATATTATTAGTTAAATATATTTTATTAATAAAATACTTTCTCCATTCTGTTATGAGTACACAATAAGTTTTTGGATTTGGGGTACACATCAGGTTGTTTCACACAAATTAAAGTGAAATAATAAACTTTTTTTTTTCTTTCACAAATTAACTTCAGTAAAAGTATGCACTCAACATTGAAGAGTGAGATCTAGTAGTAAAATGATGATATGTCTTGAATTCAAAAGTTACAGGTTCGAGTCTGGTTGGTACCTTTATAGAAAGATAAATATAAATACTTTTATAAATACTTTTTGAGTCCAAAAATCTTCAATATTTTGGATTGTGGCACCATCCTTCCTCCCTAAATTTTTGTAACAAAAAAATCATTGAAGTGCTTACTATTATCGTAAATGCAAAATTGAGTTGGATCGGTGCAAGGGGCTGCAATTAAAGAAGTTTTTTAGGCCTCAGTATTAGTATTTTGATATAATTAATAAAATTAATGTTACTAATACTTTTTTTTTATAAAAATTTGATATCTGATTCAATGACCGACTAATTCAAGGTGTCAAATCTCAACCTCCACTTGAGGGGCTATTTATAGTTAGAGTAAAACTTTGTACGGACAAACCCACTGAAATAGACACGCAAAAAGATCGAACCTGAACACTTGAGAGAAACACACTCAAGATCTCAATCCAACATCATTTGACCAATCGAAATGGTTAATGTTATTAATACTTACATTTAACAATTCAATTTTTAATTTGAAGTTATAGAGAAAAATAATCGAAATTTTTTTTTAGAACTAAAACAAAAAATTAACGTATTTAGAAAATATATTGAACCTGTTTTTTAATAGTGTATCATTTACCATCTTCAATTTTAATTAATCTTGCAATGTAAGAAACAAACACATTCAAACTCGAATCATTACATTCCACATTCCGGTGTGTATATGTTGGTCACTTGACCAATAGCAAACTAAAAAATTAATAATGATGACAAATATAATGAGAATAAATAATACTAATACTTGAATTTTTTAGGGAATAATTAATACTTTTTTTATTTTAAACAATGACTAAGATCATTTATAATGGTGGATGTTTAACTTATTTAATACCATATTAAATAAGCACCTCCATGGTGGAGTACATCATCCAATCACTATTATATGCAAAAATTCATTTTCTATGTATATTCAATAAATGATGTATGTGGTCCATTAAATAGATCACATCATACATCATTTATTGAATGAATTTAAAATGTACGACTTTACTATAATAGTGACCGGAAGGTGTATAATATATGGGTGTCTATGGAGAAGGATGGCTATGGAAGCACCCTCTCTCTTCTTTTTTTGCGAGACCTATTGGATAAATCTTAATAAATTAAATAAATTTTGTTGAAATGTAATGATATAGAATTAATTGTGCGACCTATTTAATAATTTTTTTTAGGTGTTAGGTTGGAGAAAACTAATGCTTATTAAGTATTATCGTAAAATTAATGATATAGACATAAGAGACCTATTTAAACACTCAATTTAAGGTGTTGTGTTGTGGATGGTCTAACGATACTATAAAATGATAAGATATATGTACCCAAAAAAAAGAGACCAAAGAAAGACAATCCAAGGTGTAGACACATGCATCACACGCCAAAGGGTCCCTGAAATGGACTTCTTATTCCTTGTACGCAATAACATCAAACTTCCTTGCCATAAAGCTTAGGATTGATGAACTACAAAATTAGAAACTAGACTTTACGTTTTCAACATGACAACATTACAACAAAGCATCTAAATGGTAAGATTTGGTAAGATTTCAAACACGTTCTTCTCCCAAAAAAGAAATTGAAACGGCTAGCCTTGCCACGTTGATGCCAATAAAACAAGAATATGGGTATCACATTACGAATATGCGATTATTGGTACGTTAATTAGGTGAATTACAAAGTTGACCTTGAAAAATGATTTAACTTTTTTATGTTTTTTTTTTTTTTAATTTAGTTGAACTATGCTAACTCGATAGCAAAACTGATTAAATTCACATTTACTAGGAGTTTTGTTAATTGCATACAACTCACATGGTTAACTTCAATGACAATAATGCATAATGGTTAAAGTTAGAATCGTGAATTCTCTTTTTCAATACGATTTTAATCATTAGACTATTTGACAAAAAAAATTATTTAATTATTATTAAATTTTAAAATTTTAAAATAAATGTGTATTTCAAAAGTGTCTTTGAAGTAAACTTGTTCGATAAAAATAGAGTTATTATTAAAAAAAATAAAACTGATATTAATTTACGAATATTTTATGGATAGCATCTTTAAATAAAGTAATTAAGTAAGTAGTTAAAATTGTTTGTACTTTTATCCATTAGCATTTAAATGAGATGATAAAGGATGTCTTTTGATATAACCAGAAGTCATGTGTTCAAACCCATTCTGAAAATCACATCTAAAATTTTTGTTTTTTTTTTACGAAAAAATTGTTTGTAAATCTCTTTATATATTCTGTGGGAAGTATACAAAGATTAAAACTTATTAGTCAGTTTTGTAAGAATAATTTAGATCTATTAAAAAAACATAAAATGGTATAAGATCACATTCATTTATATCCATGCACACTACATCTATGGTTAGACCCAATATAAAAACTTAAAATTTAAATTTTTTGTTTGTGCTTCACCAAAACAAAAGGAATTGAGCATATTGTTCCCAGCGTGTATCAAATATTTAATTTTGATTTGGAAATGCATTGAAACAAAGTACTAGATCGCCTGATCTATATTGATACCTAGAGAAAAAAATGGGTTATACATTCTTTTAAAAAAAAAAGGGTTATACATAATTTTAGTAGATGAAAACCAAATCATTAATTAGAATAGGTACGGTAAAGATAGTAGTTTAGATGAAATCTTATTTTTGAGTTGAGTTTAGATGAAATCTTAAATTCACACTTATGATATGTACATCATTGTAAAAAATAGATAAACATCTCTTAGTTAATTAATAATCCAATGGAATATGGAAACTTCAAAGCAAGTTGTGGTATTTATTAAATGTGTGGATAAATCTAAACTTTTTTAATAATGCAAAGTACTTCACATTATTATATTTGAAAATAAGATTGTAAACTAGTTTACGATTGGTTTACGTATTTCTTTGACATGCCTTATAAGCTCAACATCTTTGCACTATATATACGTAACACCACTTCTAATATCAACATCATTGATTAGTTCCTTTTGCTTGTGAAATTCCAAAAACTCCATTAAAGAGAAAGAGAAAACATAAGAAAATGAAACTCAACAGCATTTCATTTTTGTTCAAGCTTTTGATACTTCAATATTTATCAATTCAATGTCTTTCTGATGATTTTGATTTCTTCTATTTTGTTCAGCAGGTAATTAAATCATTTATTCTGTTTGATTTATGAATTTTTCATTTTACTATTAATTTTATAGCTCAATGGCTACATAAACAAAAATGGGGATCAAGAATTTAACAAATTTCAGATTCAAACATGCACGTTTACTATCAGTGTTCCTAGCTTTTTACATTTTACCAACTGAGCTACACACGCGAGACTAATTTTCTTGTTGCGATGTTTGTAAATGATGTAGTGGCCAGGAGCATACTGTGACACAAAGCAGAGCTGCTGTTATCCGAAAACCGGAAAACCGACAGCAGATTTTGGCATTCATGGACTGTGGCCTAACTACAAGGATGGATCATGGCCCTCAAACTGTGATCCTGATAGTACCTTTGATAAATCTCAGGTATTCTTTTTTTTTTTTTGAAAAATAAATAACTAAAGAATGTAATAATGATTGGAAATAAATTTGATATGTTAACATGCCTGAAATTAATTTGATATGGTATAAGCAAGATGGTCTTAAATAAATTGACTCTTGGTGATGTCAATTTTGTTTTTTAATTTTATTTCAGACCTTGGACCATGGCTTAAATAAATAAATTGAGAAACCTTTTTTTCTTCAGCGATAAAAAATTTGATAAACCTAAAGAGGACTTTAGTAAACTCTCTATCGGGCTGGCAGATAACTTCTTTTATCGTGCAAGTCTTAAATTAGGTTTGGAAAATTGTTCTATGGACCATCATGTTTGTTCAAAAGCCCTTCAATTTATCGAATCATAACTTCCAATCGCAGAAATTGTATGGGATAATAACTTCAAATCGGCTTGTTTCATGGGTTGAACAATCCAAGGGGCTGAAAAAATGAACTTCACATAGTCTATGGATCAAACAACAATTTTCTTGAGATATTAAAACTAAATACACTAGTGAGTAGTGTATGAATCTTGATCTTGCAGTATAGTATATATGTTACATCAACAAAATTAAAAGAATTCACAAATTACTTATCATAATTTATCGAACATTGTTTGAAGTATCTGATGGAAATTTAAAAAATAAAATAAACTAAAATAGAAGAAAAAAAGTAGAAAGTTTCTTAATCTTGAGATGTATTAGTCAGAATAATTGAAAATATCATTTATTTGGTCTTAATGATGTTATTAGTGCATTTATCAACTGAAAAACTGATTAATGAGTTATATTTAATTTTATATAGATCTCAGACCTAATGGCGAACATGGAGAAGAATTGGCCATCTCTTAGCTGTCCAAGTAGCAATGGTTTTAGATTCTGGTCACATGAATGGGAGAAACATGGTACATGTGCAGAATCTGAGCTTGATCAACATGAGTATTTTGAAACTGCTCTTAAACTTAAGGAGAAAGCAAACCTCCTTCAGATCCTCACGAATGCAGGTAACAAGACATGATTTTCAAACATTTGGCATGCTATGAAGCGCTAACACAAACATTGACATTACACACGACACGAATAATAATTTTAGAAAATTGAAGTAATTGAATGTAGTCACTTGTATCACTTGTTCCAACAGGACAATGACACTTGTGATTAAATTCAATTATATCATTTTCTCATATTATTATCAGTGCCGTCAATGTCATGTCTATGCGTGTCATTGTCCTGTCGGACATCATACATGTAGGACACAAAAAAAACATATATTGCAAAGTTTCTAATCATTTAATGGGAATGAATTTCAGGGATTGAACCAAATGATGAATTTTACAGCATAGAAAACATCTCAGAGGCTATAAAAGAGGCTACAGGGTTTACCCCAGGAATAGAATGTAATAGAGATTCAGCACGTAACAGCCAGCTTTATCAAGTTTACATGTGTGTGGACACTTCTGGATCAAATTTCATTGAGTGTCCATTGCTTCCAAGGAGTAGATGTGGTGAACAAATTCAATTCCCCAAATTTTAAGAGAATTTATTTTGTTAAAGAGAACATGGTTTAATTTGTATTTTGATTTTCTAGTCACAATATTGTTGTACTTTTAATTCTAAACTATCATATCCACGTCCATGCAAGAATGCATTATTGAATAAGGTTGATCATAGATTCATATGTGAAAATGAGAAAATTTCGTCCCCGTCTTATTCTCCAAACGTTAATGCTTGTTTTAGATTTAAATAAACTATCAATTTAATCCCAAATATCATTCTCTCATCAATTTAGTCCTTTAATTATTAAAATCAATAAAAGTTTTTTAAAATATATTTCTACCTTCAATTTAGTCCATCATTTCGTCCGTATCCCTCCTAAGGGACTAAATTAAAGCTGAAGGTATAGTTTTTGAATCTTTTCTGCGATAAGTGCAACTGCTGTGCACAATTAAATCAAACTTACAAACTCTTCCATTTTATTGTTTTTATTACCGCTTTTAATAAGTTTAGCTATAGTTGCCTCGACGAATGGTTTGGTACACTTGTCAAATAAACTTGTAACTGCTTTTGTAACTTAAAAGTGGTTTGATGCACTTTTCAAATCTAGTCATTAGAGAGAAGCATTAAACACAACATTTTTGTTCAAAATAGAATTTATATTAAACATATATTGAACAAGACTCTGAATTTTTCAAAGTAAGAAAGCCTAATATATCTTATATTCACACGTGTTTCGACGTGACTCATATATCTTAAACACTAAAGTTTATCTAAAGAAATTTAATGCAAAATCTCAAAAGTGTATCATACTCGGATATTTTGAATGCTCAAAAGCAAACAAAGTGTATAATTCTGAAACTATATTAGTTGAAGAATCTATATACATGTACAATTTGATGACAAAGAGCCTGAAAATGACAAGTTAGAACTAGTTGAAGATTTTACAAATTTGAAAATTATAGCTCATCCTACATCCTTTGCACATTCTGTTTGTGGACAGTCAGAAGTTACTCCAGATGATCATGTTGCTTCTGTTGTTCTAGAAGATGGTCCACATAATAACAGACCTTCTGGAGAGCAAGAAGGTACTTCTAGTGTTGCTGCACCTTCTAGAATATCATTAAGGTACAAGTCATCTTATCTAAAAGATAAAATCATTGAAAGCAAGAATGATCCTCTAAAGATCAGAGGATATTCATAAATGAATCTTCTTTCAATTAAGACCGTTATCAATGATTGAACCAACTTTTTTGATGATGCCTTGAAAGGTGATGGTTGAATTTTGGCAATGCAAGAAGAACTCAACAATTTAGTGTATGGTAGGATTTCTCAAACATCTAACTGCTTCAAGACCTGATAATTTATTTAGTGCATGTTTATGTTCTAGATTCTAATCAGATCATAGAGAATCTCAATTAACTTCTCTCAAGAGAATTTTTAGATGTAAAAAAGGTACTACTAACTTGGCTTGTTGTATACGAAATCCAACGATTATAAGTTAGTTGGATTTTGTGATGTTGATTATGGTTGAGATAGAATTAAAAGAAACAGTACTAGTGGAAGTTGTCCATTCAATGGTGACAATCTCATCTCTTCGGTTAGCAAAAGAAAATCAACCATTGCATTGTCAATAGCACAATCAAAATACATCTTAGTAGTAAGTTGTAACACACAACTTTTCCGGATGAAGCATGAACTTGAATACTATCAGCTAAGTGAGAATAGTATTCCTATCTTATGTGATAATAATGCTATAATTTTCCTATCTAAAAATACTATATTGAATTTTAAAGGTAAACATGTTGAAATTAAACATCATTTCGTTAGAGACTATGTTTAGAAAATGATTTTTGATATAAAATTTATTGATATAGAACATCAATGGACCGACATCTTTATAAAACCCTTCGGTGAAATAGATTTACCATAGTTTTAAAACTCGGCTCGGCCATCGAATCGGCAAGGGTACTGGGTCAATGAGTCAACGGTCGAACCACTGAGTCACTGGTTGAACCGCATGACTGAATCGGATTAAACCGGATAACTCGGTTAGATGACTCGGTCTTAAAATATTTATATATATATATATATATATATATATATATATATATATATATATATATTTATCTTGATTAAAAATATATATCAAACTATATTTATACTCTATTTGTTATTTGTTAAAGTCGTGAAAGTCAAGATAGAAGAAATTATCTTATATCTATCAAAAAAATTGTCTTATAAAAAATTAATGTTAAGTTGTAATTGTCGAAAACATAACATTGCC
>Ga0315915_1005812_pt1 | contig 15264 bp, 8 predicted proteins | sample MpolbnodulesMG_FD_207738 | JGI IMG/M metagenome (GOLD analysis project Ga0315915, IMG submission 207738) | Medicago polymorpha root nodule microbial communities from Los Angeles, California, United States - branched nodules | ecosystem: Host-associated > Plants > Roots > Nodule | place: USA... | reverse complement strand
TATATATATATATATATATATATTATCGAGCCAACTCATGAACCAAACGAGCCGAACTATGTATAGCTCAAGTTCAGCTTATTTAGTTAACGAACTTAATTTTCGGCTCAAGTTCAGCTCATTTGGTTCATGAACCAAACTCAACGAGTTAATTATTAAGTCAAATTCTGAACTATATTCGAGTTGGTTCAGTTTATTGTCAGCTCTATTTCCATTCTTTTGTCTCAATTATTTATTTGAATTGGTTGCTTCTCCCAATGTGTTAGTAGTAGTGATGAAAATGTCAAGGACAAGATAAGGTAAGTAAGAAGTTAAGTTTTCTTGCGTTTTGCACTTTTGACCTGCGGTGCAATCCAATAGTCTCTATTTTTTTTTTATGCAATCAGTAATTCAATAATCAATTAATATTATAGAGTTAAGAAAGAAAAGAAAAGAAAACCACAGAAAAAACAGAGTTGAAGGTGAAAGTTGTAAGAAGTGGAGAGAGCAAAGATGCTAGTGGTGTTAATTATAGGCTCACCCTTTGCAATAATTCTCACAATTATTATCTTCATCTTTCTATTACGCTTTATCCTCCTTGTCCTATTTCTCCTCCTCCTCCTCTTTCTATGTGCTAACCTAGTTTACCTCCTCTTTGATATTCTCTCCAAATCATAATTACTATTAATCTCATCTTCCTTCAAAACGGTACGTACGTTCCATCTTTCTCATTTAGCTTTGATAATTATATTGATCGATTTGTCATTTTTGTCTTTAACCTTCATATTTCTAAGAAAAGAATATTGGTGATCTAAATTTTGATGGGAAGGTAAATTAGGCTGATTAAAGATTGTTTCATTTTCTTAAAAAAATTATTTTTTCATTTAAAATTTAAATTTTTGTTCACCCGAATAATTTATCGTTATTATTGATTTAATTCGATTTTTTCTTTAAAAAAATTCATTTATATTATTAGTTTCCTTTTCAATTTTATGGGTTTGGCATGTGCAACAGATGGGGTGGCACCTTGGCCAAATTGTGTTTTTTTATGAACCTATGTATAGAAAAACAAAAGTTGTTCATAGTTCCCTTAAATTTGTGTCTCTATTCTTTTGTCCTCCAAATATAAGTCACGTTTTTCCATTTTTAAACCCTGCCCAGTTTGTTGTGGATCACAAACCGTAGCCTAAGCCTACTCAAAATAAATTTATGATTATAATTGTGATTATAAGCGGCCATGTAAAACTGTCCCAGCTAGTAACGATTGCAAACTTTGCTTGAGTAGTATCTTGAGGAAATTAATTAGTTTAATAGAAACTCAAATATATTAAATTATTTTTGGTCTTTTAGTTTTGCAGGTGTTAATCAATCTCTGGAGTACCGGAATGGTGAGATACGATGGTCAGTAGTATCTTGAAGATTTTTAGTGCCTCCTTGAAATTGCGGGTAATGAAGAAAATTTAGGAGTGACTTTCACATACCAATTATATTCATATGTAAATTTTGTGGTGATAAAAAAAAAGTTTACTTCTAGTACCCTTAAAGAAACATGTTCACATCTAGCTGGAATAGTTTATAACTCTGCTTTAGCTTATTGAATTAATAATCTGACGTTGAAAATTGACATTATCTAAATTTATATCTAACCAGTAATCGCTTGTTGTTTATGGATAGTGGAGATTGGGTTTCATTTTAAGTTTAGTGTCAAAAGGTTTGATTTTTCCATCAGAAATTTTTAGTCCCTATAAAAAATTTCCATCAACATTTTTTCCTTAAAATACTTAAGGAAAATGTCACAGGGACAAAAAATTATGATTTTATTTTGTAGGGACTAAAAACAAAACTGTGAATATTTACAGGGACTAAAAACTTAATTAATCCATAATTTTATAATGATACGATTCAAATTTCATTCATAATAGTTGTAAATTTATCATTAGTGTAACTGTTATCAATAATAATTTTCCTTTCCTCAATTATATTTTAACAAAATGAACTTTAATTGCAAAACATCCATCGCAAAAAAGAGGTGTTATACTAGATATTTTTTAAAGGGCCTACACTTTTCACTTTCTATATCAATTGTTACTCTCAAACATGTCATAATGGAAACTATAATAATGTGACATAAACACACTTTTTTTGGTGGTGGTCTATATAATTCCTATTATGGGCAAAAGAGGGACATACATACATGTAGTGCAATTATGGAAGCTAAGAATTTTGTTTTTTTTTTAAGGGAAAACTAAGAATTTTGTTAAGAGGTTTAATTATGTCCTTAAATTATTTGAGATTTTTTAATAGGATTTTAAAGTAAAAAAAATATTGTAATTAAATGTCTAAAATTCTTAGTAATTTGTAATTATGCCCTGAATTATTTTTTTTAATCGTATCTCTAAACTTTTAAATAATTTGTAATTAATAAAATCCCTGAATATAGGAACCCAAGTACAAATATTTAAAAGTGTAAGAACCTAATAATTTAAATTATTCAAAAGTTTGAGAATGACTTAATTATATGAAAAAATAATGACTTGATCATAAATTATTTAAAAGTTTTGACATTCAATTAAAAAGATATAATTTAGAGATATAATAACTATTTGAGTGAGAATCCATTTTGGTCCCTGACAAAATGTCTAGGGGTCAAATTAGTCCTCGGTAAATAATAAGATCATATTTAATCTCTTACAAAATTAAACCAAGACAATTTAATTTTCGGATCCATTTCTATGATTGAACCTATGACATGTACCGTTAATTGACTATGCTGCGTTAACAATGTCAGTTAAGTGTCAACGTAAAATTAAAAGAATCATTACGTAATTTTTAGAACTTATTTTGACAATTTGATAGAGTTCTGAAGCAATATGAAGTGTCCAGGAGTGTTAAAAGCAAGAAACTTGGAAGAACTAAAAGCAACAAATCGTGTCACGATTTTCATTACCATGACGCGATTTCATTGGCAGAGAGTGATGTTTTTGAGCTACTGAAATCGTGAAACGATTTCTAGTAGCGCGCCACGATTTTGAAGAAGGATCTGGAAGGATTTTAGGGTTTTGAAGCAATCGTGGAGCGATTTTTACTACCGTGACGCGATTTTGGGCGCATTCAAACTTGCCTATTTAAGCTGAAGTCAATTCCAAACACGAGGGTTACGATTTTGGAGAGCAAGAGTGCGATTTTGAGACCTGAAGACTGCTAGAAGGGAGATTTCATCCTCCTTTACTCAGTTCATGTATGTTTTAATTATTTCATTGATTATGCTATTTGTAAACTCGATTATGAGTAGCTAAATCTCTTAGAGATTAGGTTCGAGATGATTCCTTGTAACCCTAATTGAACCATATTGTTGTGAAACTCTATTTATTGTGAATGACAATCTAGTTTTTATTCAATTCAATTGTTCTTAATGCTTTTTATATCCTGATCAAATATAAACATGATTAAGTGAGAACGAATGACTACTGACTATAGCTTTCGACTTAGACCAGACCTAATTGAATTGTTCTAATAAACATGGTTAGTCTAGGAATGGATAATTGTTTATTAGTGATATTAGGTTAACATGCTTCAAACCTTTAAAGATTATTAGATCACCTAAGGAATTAATGGTTGTAGTTTGAAAAGAGGGTTCTAACTCAAGGGATTGATTAGAACTATTTTGTTAACCACCGTGGAACTAGAGAATCATTCATAAGTATAGGTGCAATATACCAATTGGGGGAACATCGATGATTCGAAAGACCTGATCTCATCTCTCCTTATCTTTTCCAAAACAATCTTATTTTCTGTTTATTTACTTTTTATGCACACTAACCTACTGCCTCGGGCACTTATAGAATTTACACATCCTAGATAATAACCTTATTGCTAAATTGAGATTAACACAGTCCTCGTGGATACGAACTTATTTTATTACTTTGATAGTTTTAGTACACTTGCTAAAAGTCTATCACAAAATAAAACAAAAAATTGAACGGTTTAACTATCGGAGAATGAATGATCGTGTTTCACACACAAGAGAATGACTAATCTGTAATTAACGCATAAATAGAAAATAAGTTGAAAATTGAAAACCCTAAACACACATTCTTTTGTTTTGGCTTGTTGCATCTCGTTTTCAGGTTCTATTTTTTTTTTAACACCATTTTGTATTCGGCGAGTATCAGTGATGTCGACTGTTTTGATCAAAGAATATCACCGGAAAAAAATACCAATTTGATCTCTTAACATGTAGCCTAACTTTTTTTAGTTAAATAAACATCTAAAAAAATTATAACATAGGATGATTTTGTACATATTTATAACACTTTTGCGGCGTCTATTCAAACCTTTTGTTTTATTGCCCTTATTTTTTTTTTTCCGATCCTCAAATATTTTCCGTTCATATTTTATGTCTCTGTTTTTTTGGGTACAATTGTCCCTGCTTTAAGTAAGGTGATGCGTACCCTTCAAATTTTTGAATTTTTTGCATGAATATTTAGAATACTATAAAAATTTATCCTAGATAAAACTATAATTTTTTAATAAAATTTGAAATAAACATGAATTTCTAAGTTTTAAGAAATACATATTTAATTCATTTTGTGCTAAAATATTTAAATTTTTGCAAGAGAAAGTCTAGAATGTATTAAATATGTCTGTGAAAAAAATTCAAATTTTAAATGATACATGATAGACTTTTAGCAAGTGTACTAAAAATGCATCGAGTTAATAAAATTTATAAGTTCATATCCACATGGACTGTTTCAATTTCTACTCGACAATTTAATTATACTAAGGATTTAACAAATAAGGGGTGTGTAAAGTATATGTTTGAGTTTAACAATAAAACAAAACAAAATAAAAATAAATGGTTTTGAAAAATATTAGAGATTAAAATGATCAAGGTTTCGAATCCTTGATTGCTCACCGTGAATAATTTTCTCCTCTTTGCTCTCAATGCTCACCTAACTTTACGACGAATTAACTTGTTCGTTTTGATCAATCTATTGACTCAAAACCCTTTCCTAGGTTATAACCTCTTAATCTCATAACTCGATTGAATAACTACAGAAGTGATGTTCTAGTTCGTTAACCCTAAGTCTTAACTCTCAACTTCCTATCTCTAGTTTCATATGTTGAGTTAGTCACAATTACTAGGTCAGGTTCAATAGCTAGGGTTAGTAGTCAATTGAAACCTAAATTCAATTCAAGCAATCGATAGAAGCTAGTGTTTTTTTTTTTTTGATAAGGCCAAGAGAAAGGTTAGGCATCAAGGGGAAACTGAAGCATCCCAACTAGGTTGGCACCCAACAGAGACCCCCATCCTCTACCGCCTTTCCAATACGTAATATTATTAAAAAAGGGAAAAAATATTTACAAGAGGGGGGACTAGGCCAAAACCCTCAGAAACAACAAAAAGCTAAAATAAAAGAAGCAGGAAAAAAACTAAGGGAAATGGTAATTAGGCAAGCCATTTCTGTCCCTAGTAAAATCAACTGCCAAAGAGGAAGGCATGGTGGTGTACCAAATGGTATCCATCACTTCATGACCCAAAGTAGCAAGCTTATCTGTACAACAATTTCCTTCTCGGAAGACATGAGAACAAATTATCGTCATACCGTGCTGCAAACAGTTATGCCAGTGATTCCTCAGACGGATAGGAATGAGAGTAATATTTTTAAATGCATGCACAACACTAGAAGAGTCGCATTCCAGCCACAAACGGTTCCAATGATTACAGACAACAAATTCCATAGTTATAATCAAACCCATCAGCTCCGCTTCAAAAACAGACCCACTACCAACATTACTAGCAAAGCATCCCAAAAAGGTTCCTCGAAAATCACGAAAAGTTCCACCACAAGAAGCATTAAGATTAGCAACCGAGCCATCTGTATTAGCCTTCACCCAAGTAATGGTGGGAGGCTTCCAAACCACGGAAACAATTTCTTTGACACGCCGGAAAGTAGGGGGATCAAGAAATTATTTAAAACAACAACCTCAAAAGGAAGACAATTACCATTCGAATTCATACCCGACATAGCAACAAAAGATGTTATTTTGGCCATAGTATCATGAAGGGAAGGATGAGCCGAGCTGAATCTAAGTGCATTCCGAGAAAGCCAAATACAATAAACAACGTGAATAATTGCACCCACCATGACGTCCTTCATTTGTGAGCTGCAGCGATCAGGGATGCAATCGAGCAAGTTTTGAATCGAAGACAAAGGCAGAGAGTGGTTTAGCTTCAGACCTAGGCACCGCCAAACAGCCACCGCAAAATCACATAAGAGGAATAAATGTGAAGAAGACTCAGCATGCTTGTAACACAAACCGTAAATAGAGACCAAAGTTCACCCACGCTTTTGCAAGTTCTCATCCGTGGGGAGCTTGGACAACATGAGACGCCAGAAAACAAAAGAGTGTGACGGAGGGATGCAAGGACGCCATATAATAGAGGCCCAGTCAAGGTTGGCCGGAGGAGGATGAAGGAATTGGAAAGCCAACTTAGCAGAGAGGTTGCCGTCCGGAGCATATAACCAAGCACGCCTATCCGTCAAAGGAGTGACTCTGCCACCAAAGGATAATCAAGAATAGAAGGAAGAAGCTGCCACCGACCATTAGTAATAACAGTTTGAAGCTTGGCGGTAAGATGTGGAAACAAATGAGGCGGTGAATTGAGAGCAGATACAAGAGTAACTCCCATCCAATTATCCAACCAAAGGTTTATTTTTTCACCATTACCAATAATCCAGATTGAATTCTCAGAAACCGTAGACACATACTCCCTCACACCCGGCCAAATAGAAGATTTGAAATAGCAGCTTCGCGGGAGACCAAAAGAAAGAAAATAGTGTTGAAAAAGGCTAGAGCATTGTGATTCTTGAGTAAATAGGTTCCAACTCAAATGCAAAAGCAAAGAGGCATTAATAGACCGTGTCGACTTAAGATCAAGACCTCTAGAGTCCCACGAAAGGCACACTTGGTTCCAAGAAACCGTACAAATTTTGCGAGTATTAATATCACCACTCCAAACAAAATTTTTAATCCACCTATCAAGCATATGTAACAAACGAGCAAGCCAACGGTAAATGTGAAAGGAGTAAACCAACATACCGTGCACTATTGATTTCACCAATTGAACCCGAACCATAATAGATAGAAGGACACCTTTCCATGTTGCAAGCTTCACCTTGATGCGATCGACAATCGGTTGGAAATGAATACACTTTGGCTTACCTTGGAAGATGGGGCAGCCCAGTTATTGGAAAGGCAAAATACCAACCGAAAATCCTGACATTTGCGCCAACATATTTCTTCGGGCAACAATCATAGCACCAGTAAACATTTTACTCTTCTTAAAGTTAACAAACTGACCTGAAGCTTCAGAATAAGCGTGAAATACTCGCAGGAGGCATCAAATATTTCTTTTCGAACCAACACAACAAATAAAGACGTCATCCACATAAAGAATATGAGTCGGAAAAGACATACCCCGACAATAAGTCATAGGCTTCCAGGAATTAGAAATTTTTTCCATCTCCAGAGCTCTACTAAGCACTTCCTCGGCAAGACAGAAAAGAAGCGGGGAAAAGGGATCCCCCTGATGCACACCTCGCTTACAAGGAAAATAACCAACAACATTGCCATTAAATAAAATAGATAAATGAGCTGAGTGCAAAATATCCAGAATCCAATTACAAAATAAATGAGAGAATCCAAACTATCGTAGGACATCCAATAAAAAATTCCAATCAAGCGTATCGAAAGCCTTGCGAATATCCACCTTCATGGCTATGTTTCCCCCAAATTGCTTCTTTGTTAACAAGTTAATTATCTCAGAAGCCAAAATAATACAATCTGATATATTGCGGTCTCTAACAAAGCCTCGTTGCTGAGGAGAAATAATACGCATACAAATGATGGCCACCCTCTCTGCTAAAATCTTTGTGACAATTTTGAACTGAAAGTTCGCCAAAGCTATAGGACGGAAATCTCCCATGGAAGAAGCCCTTGGAATTTTCAGAATCAAAACTAGAATATTTGCATTCAAATTTGGTGCAAGAACACCTGTATAGAAGAATTCTTGAACCGAACTCACAACATCCACCGCCACAATGTCCCAAAAAAATTGATAAAAATGAGCCCCAAAACCATCAAGGCCAGGGGCGCCATCCACATTCAAACCAAACACCGCATTTTTAATCTCATCAAGAAGCGGCATCGCAGTCAAAGCAATATTATCCTCCTCTGAAACTATCGTCGGGACAACTCTCGCAACAATCCCATTAGAAATACAATGATTATTACCGCCAAATATATCTTGGAAATAACCAATAACATGTGCTTCCATTTGTGCTGGATCCGTAATGCGGACATCTCCATCCTGAAGCAAAGTAATAGGCTTGATAGAAGATTTTATTCGAGCCATTCTATGAAAATAAGCCGTATTTCGGTCACCAAAAATAAAGCTTTGATTCCTGGCCTTCTCCCTCCAAAATTGATCTTGAAAATTCATAGCTCTCGTGAGAGTCAATTGCGCCTGTAATTCCTGAGCATGCAAGGACGTGTCCAGACCCTCAACATCAATTAAGGCCTGGATACGCTCTACCTCATCTGCGCAAGCTTTACCTGCCTTTGCACATCGCCGAACACTGATTTGTTCCAAACACGAAAAGCATCTTTTACTCGTAACAATTTTATCTGTAAACGATGCATACCTGATCCCACAACCTCTTTTTTCCAAATATTCAACAATAAAGGTCTACAATCAGCATGAGTTGTCCAAGTTTTAAAAAATTTAAAGGAAGCAATCTTGCGAACAAAAGAAAAGTCTGAATGCACCAGCAGAGGATGATGGTCTGAGTGAGTCCACACTAATGTCGTGCACGAAGTAACTCCCCACAAATTAGTCCATGCTTCATTACAAATAGAACGATCAAAACGTTGAAAAACGGAATCCGAATCCAACCTGCCGTTATTCCAAGTAAATTGCACACCATTTGTATGAAGATGCAGCAAGAGATTAGCATTAGACCAGGAAAGAAAATCATTGCAAGAGATGGATGATGGAAGGCGACAACCCCTTTTCTCATGCGCACCAAGCACTACATTAAAATCCCCCAAAAAAATCCACGGAGCATGATAAGTGTTCTACAAAGACGTCAAATCTGCCCACAATTATCGTCGTAAAATATAGGAAGTATTAGCATAAACACCGACAATATAAACTTGTGTCCCCCTGCAAATATGCTCCAATACCAGACACTGAGAAGAAGCAAAAACAACTGTAAAAGTACAAGCAGAACCCCAAACTGCCCAAAGATTTGGAATCAGAGGATCCCTTTTATTTTCAACATAATTAGTAACATTAATACTCCGCCAATACCATAGTTTCCGAAGGAGTTGTGACTGCTGGTGCAGAAATTATGTTTCCCTCATTCCTAGCCTGAGCTTCGGCCTCATCAGCGTGCAAGTTGGCTTCCAAAGCTAGAAATGCTTCAGTTGAGTTGAAATCATGCGCTGGTACTTACTTAGTAAGTGACTGCTGATGTTGTTGTGAGACATCATTTAGCTGCTCAACATCACGTGGCTGCTGGTGTTGATACGGTGGAGCTTGAGTTTCCACATTTATTGTAGGAATTGAATGTGGAATTGATGGGGGAGCTTGAAACGCTGCAGAAGAACCTATTCCAGTCGGGTTATCCTTTAAAGGAACCCATTCAATTCTTTTTGTTGGAACCTGTTTTTTCCCTTGAACAACTTTTTCCTTTTCTGCATTGCTATCCTTTTCTTTCCGGGGGTAGAGCCACCGACAAGTATTAACGGCATGGCCTATGTTTTGACAATGTGTGCAAAAATCCAACATACGCTCGTAAACAACCTCAACAGGAAACGCAAAGCCATCTCTTTCAACAATAATTTCATAGAATATCTTGCGAGTAAAATCCATATCTACAAGAATTCTAGCATAATGCCCAAACAACCGATTGGTAGTCGCGTTGTCTATTAGAAGCGGGGTGCCAACCACATTTGCAATCTCACGGAGGGTTCTCTCCATCCAATACTTCTGAGGCAGTTCCATAAGTCAAATCCAAACCTGAGCATGGGAATTGCGTTGATTATGCATATTAAAATCCTTAGCCCATTCGAAAAGCCTTAGGACACCAGGTTTCAAATTAACGGTGCCCGCAACCCAGACATTTCCCTTATCGTTCTCAGTTGCAAAGAAAAATTCGTAATAACCCCGGCCTAACGACGTCATGCTCCAGTTGGCTGTTGTTTTCCAAACTTTCTGTAGTTTCGTCTGAATATCCTTTTTTGTATAAGGTTTATCGCCTTTGTTCAAAATCAGTCGTCCCCGCAAGTTATGCTTGCATACTGCCGTGCCTTTCTCGTAAACTTCTTCTGTGATTTTGACGCTCACTTGTTCCCCTCTAATTAGAGGCTGAGGCAGATTATCATTTGAGGCTGTTTTGGTGGAACCGGTCAAAGCCTGTGCAAAGGAAACAAGCAGTGCAACAACTGATGGAATTGTTGCAGCCCTCGCAGCTGTGGGCAAGGGTGCTGGACGCGACAACTCAGCGTGCCAGTCAAACATGGCCGTTGAACTCGCAAGAAAAGATAGGTCAGTAAGTCTGGAGGTGAAAGAACTAACAGTACGGTTCAAAGGTATGGAGAAAACGTGAATCAGCCTTTGTAATACTCGCAAGCATTAACCCGATTGCGTTTCCCCAATTTTATTGATCCCTAATGTCAGATCGTGATTCTAGAAGGTGGTGATGGGCGGCCGGAATAAAGTAACCGTGGTGGTTCACCAAACCCTGGCAGAGCAAAATCCTTATGAAATCCTTCATCCCTAATGGTTTAGAAAGAAATACGACTTGACAAATGCAAGTTATTTAGAAAGCTTTCCAAGTAGTAGAAACAATAAAGTGAGTGAATAGTATAGGAAATATATGAAGAACGTCATACACACGATATTAAGAAAAGCATTAAGCAAGAATAATTATGAATAAAGACTGGGTTTTCATTGATATCAAAGAGAGTTTCAGATAAATTACATGGTTCACAGATTACACTAAATTCATCTCAAGCTTAATCACAAGAAATTAGTACGACATGATCAAAGGAATAAACAACATAAAAAGAAACTAAACCCGAAATTCGTTCGGTGTTGCGCCTCCTCGAGTGTTTCCCTTCAATACATGTTGCTCACTAAACCCAATCCGTGAATCTCCTTCCTTTTCCCTCGCGTGCTGTTCCTATTCCCCAAAACCGTGATTCTGTTCAAAGTCGTAATTCTCTTGTGCCCAGAAACGTGAATGCCCTCTGTGTTGTGCGGCTTCCTCTTTTTATAGGTGATGTAGGCCTAGTTGCTTTCTTTCTTCACAAGCATGCTACGTTTTTTACTTTTCTTTTGCTCAAGCGCACTTCAATTTTTTAGTCCAGTTACCAATGTTTCTTACTAGCAAATCTCTAAACAATGTTGTGCCTTATTTTGTCTCATTAGCACATGACTATCAATGTAAAAAAAATAGAATTTTATTTCATTTTGCATGGTTAAAATTGTATTTAAAAACAATTAATTAAATCTACACCTAACACAATTGATAGAAACCTTGGAAGGGTCGAAACTATTTGATACTCATCAATCAATAATTGAAGTAAAGTCAAGTGGTTGAGCAGAGACATTCAAACGAGTTTGAGAGGAAGAGGTCCACAATTTAAATTGTTGTTACTGATGTAATATTTATAGAGGTGTATTATATGAACATTTTTCGATAATTTTTGAAACAATCAAAGATAATAAAGCAATTTGTAATAACGACATGAAAATTAAAGCACACGTTAAAAAAAGCTTGTATAACTTTGCATAAAAGGTTATTTATTAGGTTGTTCTAAAATGATTGTCAATGTATCATTCTCATGTTTATACTACCACCACTGTTCCATAACAAAAAGCAAATGCTATTTAAAAAATGTCACCTTTAGTTTTTAATATAATTTCAATTATTTTTAGAGTAAATTACACTCTCATCCCCTTAAAGATGCTTGAATTACACTCTCCTTCCCTCTTATGTTAAAATATACACTTCTCTCCCTTGAAAAGTAAAGTTGATGCTCTCCTCCCTTGTGAGATGCTTGAATTTCAACCCCCTCCCTTAATAATTAAATATACACTACACTTTAATCTATTTTAACATAAATAAATATTTTTATAATAATAATATATACTAATTTTGAATCACGATTTAAAAAACATAAATTCATTTTTTTATATTTAAATGTCAATTATAATTAAATTTAAATATTTTGTTATTAATTTTATAATTTGGAGTATAAAATTCACATTTCAATAAGCATTTCAATATCTTATTGTTTTGCAGCTAATGTTAAGGACAAATGAATTTGGTAACTTCATGAATCTTCAAAATATAATGTTTCTAGTGCTTATAACTACTTACTTTCAATGGACCAACATATCATCGTTGATCATTTAAAAAAAAAATTGGTATAAGGAGGTTTCATTAAAAGTCAATCTTTTTGCTTGGCGTTTGTACCTAATCGTTTACCAGCTGCAAATAACTTAATTGAGTGAAGGATGCTTCAACCAAATGCTACATTTTGTGAGGGCAATTTTGGCAAGGAGGAGGATATCAATCATCTCTTTTTGCTTGCAACTTTTTTGGAGAAGTTTGGTTTGGTATTTATAATTGGTTAGATTTAACTACGGTTCATCCGACTCAAGTTTTCAATCATTTATTTCAATTTGGATCGATTGGCGGCTCCTCAAAGAAAGTTTGCTTTGTTCTTCATTTAATTTGGTTTAGTTGTGTTTGGACTATTTAACACGAAACAAATTCAAGAGTTTTAAAACAAAAGGGGGAATCTCTTTAGCGTCTTCACGAGAAAATAAAGCTACAATCTTACTGGTGGCTAAAGGGTAAATCATCCAAATTTTGCTTTTAACTATCATAAGTGGTGGCTTAACACTCTTTTGTGTTTGCGTGTAACTACCTAGTCTTGTTTTGTTTATTTTAGAGAGCTTGCTTTTTGACTCTCTTTTTTTTCATGCGCTATTGAATCTTTGATGTAACTATTAATTTTTCCTCTCAGTCTTTTCTAGCACTCCTTTGTGCGAAATTGACTAGAAAGTTCAGTTAATATATTTCATTTTAACTTCTTAAAAAAAATTATAAAATTGTTATTCTCTTTTTTTTTGTTTACAATTTCTCTTAAATTGTATGAAATTGTTTACTACAATTATTGTGCTATAGAGAGTAACATACTAACAACTAACATTATACTTATAGAAAAAATAACACTACCTAATCTCTGTCTTGTTGTAATAGACCGTTACTAAATAAACACTATCTAATTATTATCAGCTCTATTGCTTTCAAAATCTGGCTAAGTGATTATTTCACTCATTTAAATTACATGTATTGCAATTTATATATAAGAAATATATGTATATGTATAAGGCCCATACTTAACAAAAAGGAAATTTGAAATGGCTAGAGTAGTACTTTCTGTCTACTTCTCCAAGTAGATATACGTTTTCCCTCTTGCATTTAGTGAGAATGAATGATGATACAAGCAAGTACATTGCTAACTTCGTCTCCAAAATGGGAGAAACAGTGACACTTACCATTAATGAAAACTCACATGCTATTGTCCCCAAATGTTTTATGCTTATCCACCGAATCTATACTATTAATCATAATATGATCATATACAAGACACTATAAATATTCTTGTTTTAGATGAAACTTGTTGAAAGTTAATTTTTATTTTTCTTTGTTCATTCATTCATTCATTCATTCATTCATTCATTCTTCTTAACATATGGGAAAATCAAGTATTAGTTGTAAGGGATTTTGGAAAGGAGGGTTTGGAATAATGATGAGGAAAATGGTGGAGAAAAGAATATTATGGTCAGAAAAAGGTGTGAAGCAAGGTCATTTTGTGGTGATTGCAACACAAGGGTGGAAAACAGAAAGATTCTGTATTGAATTGGAATATTTAGATCATCCTGAATTTGTGAAATTGTTAAAGCAAGCTGAAGAAGAGTTTGGATTCTCTCAAGTTGGAGCACTTGCAATTCCTTGTGAACCAGATGAGTTGAAGAGAATCATTAGAAGGAAAAAACAGCACATAAACAACAAGGGTATTACTATTACATGTTAGGTAAAATATGAGATGAATAAAGTTGTCCCTTCTTTAATATTTTTTTGTGTGTATACCTTCTAATGTTTTGGAGGGCTATACACATTTTTAGTACTTTTTTATTTCATTTTTAATAATTAGCGAACTAGCTAGCTAGAGGACATGCAATAAGATTGTGATTTTGTGCCCCTGTAATGTAAGTATAATATAACTTGCAGGTGCAAGAGGGCTAGATTAATTAGCATGCATTTCCTTCTCTTGTAAGTTTAGCTTGTAAAAATGGTTATAATTAGTGAATAATGAGGACCTTTGCTTTTAGTACTATATAGTATAATAATAATAATAATAACTTATGGAATGATGACTTAAACTAAATCTATGCCTTGAGTCAACTCTAAAATTATGGAATGGAATGATTGATAAGGGAGTATATGGGTCCATATTTTTTTTTAAGGAATATGGGTCCATAATATTAGTAACTGTTACAAAATAGTATAAAAATCAACCTCATTGGAGGTTATGTTTTTGTTTTAGATTTTTTTAAAATAATTTTTGATGTTCTAGTTATGTCTATGTGTAGGTTATTATAAAAAAAATTGAAAAATAATTTTTATGCTTGAAAATGAATAACTATTTTTATTAGCTTTCATTTTTAATAAAAGAGAGAAAAGTATAATTTATAGTGTCTATGATTTTTCAACCATATAATGAAAAACAATTTTAACAAGCATAGTTTTCTACTTGAATAATTTTTCAATCATGGTTTATTTTATTTTTTTTAAGTCTAAAGAATAATTTCTAAATTGTTTATAACAAAAATCGTTTTAGACAATCTATAACAAACATGCCTTAAAAGTGAATAAGAATTCATATAGTAGATAAAAATGTCAAGCAGAGAAAACATACATATAGGTGAAAAAGATTTGTATTGTATATCAAATGACTTATTGTTTTAGGCAAAGACGTACTCTCCAAACCTCTCTCAAAAAAATGTACTCTCCAAACCACTCGTGTATAATTATTGCCCTTAGCTAGCCCAATGTAATTAAGTTGACGCCACAAAGCAATCACAAATCACTTGGCAACACCTCAGGAAATCACATATAAAGATAATAAAAGATAATG
>Ga0315915_1005811_pt1 | contig 15265 bp, 5 predicted proteins | sample MpolbnodulesMG_FD_207738 | JGI IMG/M metagenome (GOLD analysis project Ga0315915, IMG submission 207738) | Medicago polymorpha root nodule microbial communities from Los Angeles, California, United States - branched nodules | ecosystem: Host-associated > Plants > Roots > Nodule | place: USA... | reverse complement strand
TAAACTACCCTTGTAGATGATGATCGAGGCTTGCATTCTGATTGATCAGGCCATATTTTCTAATCGGCAAAATTAAAGTGAAGTTTTTTTGTGTGAATTGGAAGTTACAAGGTTTAAAATTTTCGCAATAGATCAAAAGCTAAAAATATGTCATTTTTCCCAATCAAAAGTTACAAACTAATTGGATTAGAAACTGAGTTCCAATTAAATCCTCCATCGGATTTAAAACATTTTTTCAAAGAAAAGCAACATAAACTAACCATAGACATGTTTTTTCCTTCAAACGTACATAAAGATCAAACACAATTAAAATTACAAAACATACAAGTTAAATGGACAATATCTAAAAACATTATAAAATAAAAGGAAATTTCAACAACTTAGTTTGAACGAATGTGCATTAAACACTTTTCCTTGCAAGGGGGCCTTTTTTCTTTATAACATGCAGAATTGTGCTCATGTGATTGATAGGAAGATATGATTTTGGTGTCTTTTTGTACCATTTGGTGTGGTATGTTGTCTTAATCAATTTTTTGTAGAAGTTCATGTAATATGAATTGATAGGAAGATATGTTTTTCTTTGTTATACTTGGAATAGGTTCCAAGTTTTGTAGTTTAAGTTGTTGGCAGTTTTGGTGGTTGACATTTTTGTTGTATGGGGCTTGCTCTGAATCTTTGTAATCTATTTGATATACTCTTTGCACACCTTGTGCTTAATGTAGTTCCTAGTTTAATATTGTTTACATTTTAAGAAAAAAATGATCTGTCCGGTGAGGATGCATGAGAGGCAAAGGTGGCGGAAAATGCTCCGGTGTGACAACAATGACTTTCAGTATGGTGGTGATGAGTCTTCTCGGTGAAAAGAAAGGTGCCTGCATGAACGTTAGCACTCCAACCCTCGAGTCACTAATGGAACCGAGAAAGAGTGTGTAGAAAGTGTTGTGAAAAGTGACTCATACCTTAAGGGTGAAGCAATGTCAACCTTATATAGGCGCGAATTGGCAATAACCGCCTCTGTGTTTTGCGGCGTGTGATTAGGGATGGTTAGAGGGCACATCCACTTAATAAAATATTAATACACAACAACACGTCATAAATCACATAAATCAATGTAAGTCAACATAAATCATATAAAAGACTCTAAACTCGACCAAAATAATCAGATAAATAAATAGGGCGTTACACAGCGTATAGTATGTTCGGTTAAATCTCAGTCTTTGAACTCGGACTATAACTTATGCATGAATAGCCATAATGGATGGACACTTGAAGAGAATCTAGGTTCCATCTTAGCATTTATTCTCCTCTTGAACAACAAAATGATAAAATCATTACCATAAAACCTTTTGTAGTATTTACAACAGTGAGAAATCAGTTTGTTGTGATCGAAACTGATTATGAAAGAATCAAATCTACTGTACCAACCTATGGGCACCTGTTTTAGACTATACATAGATTTGGTTAACCTGCAAACCAAGTTTTCTTTTGCTTATTATTTAAATCCTTTCGGTTGGAGCACATGAATTTCTTGTTCAAGCTCTCCAGGTGGAAAAACACTCTTTACATCTAGCTATTCAAGATGTAAATCCAATGCAACACACATTGCCAATATTACCCATATAGTAGTGAGTCTAACAATCGGAGAATATATCTCATTAAAGTCAACACCTTCTTTCTAAGTATATCATTTTACCACTAGTCTTGCATGATATTGTTCAACTTGATCATTACAATCATGTTCCATTTTGTATATTAATTTGTTTCCAATGTCTTTTCGACCCTTTGAAAGTTTAACAAGCTCCCATGTCTTGTTTTTATGTAGGGCCTCCATTTCTTCATGCATTACTGTCATCTATTTAAAAGAATTTGAATTGTTCAACGCCTCTTGAAAATTTGAAGGTTCACTTTCTTCCGTTAGAAGACAATATGCATTGTGGATCTTCATTACATATTTTGACTATCGAGATGGTTTCTGCACCTGACATGTTGATCGACAGACACCACCATTGACCGCATTTGGTTCTTTCTCATCGAGCTTTTATTCAGCTTCAGAAGAATCACTTTCCTTGAATTTTTCTTCCATATGCATTGTAGCAATCTCTGTGAAAGTGTTGTCTTTTTTATGCTCAGTATACAACTCATTTTCTACAAAGACTACATCCCTGCTAACAACCTTGCGGGCAGTGGGATCTCACAGGCGAGAGATACGTTGGAGCAAAGTGTTGTCTTTGAATTCTACATCGCACCGAGAGATACCTTGGAGCAAAAGGCCATTCTTGTCTACCACAACAATAACGAAACCTTTTTTCCTTACTATTTAAAAACATAACATAACATTTCATTTAAATTTATATTTATATTTTAATTCATATTTAATAATAAGGAGAAATAAATATTTTAAAATTTAACAAATCTTACACAATTAATTAGTGCTAACAGTTTTCTTAACGGATGTCGTAGGATGCTAATACTTTCCCTTTGTATATCGACTCTTGAAACTAAAATATGGTTTCAATGACCATATTTTTTTTCTTTTAAAAGGCATTTTCCGATGCTTTCTCTATTTTAATAAACATTGATGGCGACTTTATTGTATTTGAGCAACCCTCGAACTTTTAGGCTGCAACAATCTGCTATACCTATATCTAAAGATGATACATAGTCTTTGCTAGTACTTTTTATTCTAGTTATACACTTCATTTCAACTATTATGTTAGCCAATTTACCTTTATTCTAATATTATTTTAAATATCAGTTAAATTTCATTAAAATAGGAATAATGCCATTGCAACAGAAACAACATCTTATTAAAAAAGGAATAATCTCCTAAAAAATGACTATTGAAATTTTGTGGAACTCTATTAAGATGTTAAAAATATATTAATAAATAGAAAATATCAAACACCACGAGACAGGAAAACCAAAGAGTACAAAGAATGAAGAAATAAAGAAGCACTTCTTGAGAAGAATAAGAAATGTTGAGTTTCAAGTGTAAGTGGTTGAGTAACATATTACTTATGAATTAGCAATATATCGAATAGAGATTTGACGTCTCTCTTTCCTGTGTAAACTAAGTTTAGGATTTAGAATTGATTATTTACATTTGATAATTCATCGTAGGTTAGATAGGATGTGTAATTGGTTTTAGGGACAGTAAGCTTAAGTCAATGTAAGTTAGATACATCATCAATTATGGCAAGAAGTGTTACCCAAAAATATTTCAAGTTTTGGAGTTAAACTCCCTTATTTAGGTTAACATAAGCACAAATTACATTGCCACTTGCTAAATATAATTAATTAAATTTCGTAAATACATGTAGTTCAATCATTTAATTTTTAGTTCCACAAATTACATGGAAATTTCTGACATATCTTTTTTTCTTGTTTTGACACTAAAAGACATTACATTGAAATTAATTTTAAATTTTTATTAAATAAAGTGAAATTAATGATTATTTTACAATAAGTTAGATCATCTCCATTTATTTCATTTAGAGAGATAAAAATATTATAAAAATTTGAAAAAAGTATAAAATAATAAATTATGGTAGGAATTACTTGATGTAGAACGCATTACCTAATTTTTATGTTTGTTATTTTCTAAACTCGTCCTCTAAACATATTTGATCTATGTACCTGAAGGTTATAAAACTAAGCTCTTAGCATATATCTACTCCTTAAGTGTGACAAGAATTGTTGTAATATATATATACATGTTGTATCACATCAAATTGCATTGAGTATGGCTGCACTTAACTTTTAATAAATGTCACCTTATATTTCGAATTAGACTTTATGTGGCGTTTCTCTAGAACCAATAATTTAGGAAAAAATACGTATTTGATCTATGTACCGGGAGGGTTTTTTTTTTTTCTTTCCTGAATCAAGAGTGAGGAAAACATCAAAAAGACGTTGGACATCCCGACTAGGTCGGCACCTCTAGGGAGCTCCAATCCTCTGCCACTCACTCAAATATATCTAGCACTCAAGTGTGACAAGATTTGTTATATTATATATATTGTAATATGTTGTATCACATCAAATAGTATCGAGTACCGCTTTCAATTCTTTAGGAAGAACCTCATATCTCAATGATATGTTATGTTTAGAATCTATTCTCTTTGCTAAACCACTTTGATCCACGCCTTGAAGTTTTAAGTTTGAAGCTAGTTAATCAAAAGATCAACATATAGTATTGATCGTATACCTTTGACATGAGAGACTCTGACATAAACATAAAATATTATTCAAGAAATCTAGTCATCAAAAGATCAACATATAGTATTCATCGTATACCTTTGTACTTCATCAATTTTATTTTAAGATTTATGACTATGACTTTTTCTAGTAGAACATCTTCATATTCATTAATATATTCATCATTCTATGCTTTTTGAATCGCCTCATCATTTCTTTCATAGTCATCATGCAAGGATCTGAGTATTTCTTTCGTATGCCGAAATGTAAATGATGTATTCTTTGTTCTAGATCTATACATGTGTTTATGCATTTCTTATGTTGAATATATTCTCACCCTCTAGGGGCGGGTTGGGCGCCTGCACCCTTGTGGTGTAGATTTGCAGGAAGAAGATATTAGTAGCGGTGAGTCTCGGAGGATGGCGTTGGAGCCTTCTCCTTTTTGTTTATCGCTATTGGGAGTCTTCATTGAGTCAAAGCTCTGATCAGTAACACTAGGGATTGGGGATTCTTTTATTTTACATTTTGTTTTCAGAATTCGACTTTGAATACAGTTCTGATTTCCATACAATGATGTGACAATTACTTTGATATTTTCAAAATTATTCCGTTGCGATGTTTTTTTAATCTAAATGAAGTATTTTTGAACTGAAGAAGATGTGTGACACCCTTACATGTTTAATTCATTATTGTATTTTTATTTAAAAATAATAATTGGAGACTAGGGTGTTACAATCAACATAACGTTGGTGCAGTAAACACAATCTTATTTTTTGTTGGAGTTCCATACTTCTTTACAAAGAACTGCAAAGGAAAAATAATTTATGAATAGTCATATATAATAATATTCTTTTTTTTTGACAAATATGTAATAATATTCAACAAGTCAACAACAATAACACTTACAATCATTTAAAAAAAAAAACAAAGGAATTATAACACATAAAAGATCTTGTTCCAAGTTAAACTTATTTTGTTGTTACATTGTTTAGCAACAAAACCTAAAGTCATACTCGGATAGATCTAAAGGCATCATTAGAGGTCCAAATAAACTTTAGCTTAATTGGTAGGGACAATACATAATATATGCAAGGTCGGGGTTCAAACCCTGACCACGACAAAAAAAAAAGGCATCATTAGAGTGACAGAAGACAGAAACCAAGCGTTTATTCTATTCCTTATTCAGATTTCTCTACTTCCTGAGATCCACCATCCACCTTCCTCTCCTCCACTGGTTGTCAAATCTCTTCATTCTTATTATGAACAACTTCATACCACTCAGTTCCTTTGTCATCAATATTCTCTTTTGATGTTTTTAAATCTCCATCAACAGTGAAGAATTTCCCCTCATTGTTTGCTATGTCAGCTGATGACGTTTTGGCCCGTTTCTTAGGGGGCTCACTTTCATGCTCTACTAGAGAAGCTGCCTTGGCCTTCTCAATGATTCTAGATGATCTTCTTGGAGTCTTGTCAGTGCCCCAGTAAAAACAACAATTGTAACACATACAAGATCTTGTTCCAGGTTATTAACAAGAAGTTCCTAATGTGAAAAATGAATCTCTCTTCCCTACTCTAACATCATCACAGTACATTATAAGTCGTTGATACTCATGCTGTTAAAAGATAAAACAAGAATTATGCCTTATGATTGAAAATGTTTCTTCCTCTTCTATTAATCAAAAACTTATTTTGTTGTTACATTTTAAAGAATTTTAATGCCTAGTTAAACACCAGAGGCTGTTATAAGCTAGATGTTTTACTATTAAGCTTCAGTAAGAGGCAGCAACTAGCATCTCACCATAATAACCGTGTTCCGTCTGAGGTCATTTCAATCCATGGCTCATAATGATCAATAAACACAAAAATGGACATATATGGAATGTATACAAAACCATTTCAAATATGAAACTGCAGTAATAGAGAATACATAGACAACATCATTCAGTAGGACAACTAACTATTTGTCTCAAGAAGAAAAAGTAAACAATATTTCTCTTTCAAAGCTAACATAGATGGCCTCTACACACCTCAACCAATGCTCCTTCCCTAAAGTGAAATCCATCCTTCTCTAAGGTCACTGTTTCATCGGCATTCACCAACACCTTTTCCTTGATTTCATTGTCATCCTATAATATTTATAATTAACATACCATATCAAATGTCACAATCAAATCAACGAAGTACCAAAGGTATCGATCAATAATACAAGTTAATCTCATTCATACTATATGAATATAACATTAACAACCTAAGACATGCAAATAACAATGGAAATTTAAGCTTACCTGTTGTTGAAGTGGTTTGGAAGTGTCTGTGGCGGAGGAAGAAGCACGGTTTTTGGATCTGTTTCCATGGAATTGTTGGAAGAATCTCGTGTCCATGTGGTTTACTTGGACATGCTCCCATAATGAATCTGCTACTGCAGTAAACATGATTGAATCAATTTATGCACATAATTGCAAAGGTGAAAAGGAGAAGATTGATATGGATTGCCGTTCTTTTTTTTATTTTATGAAATAAAAAAGATGTACCAAAGAAATTAGATAAATTAAAATAACAATCTTGTCTTCATGGAAAAAAATAAATAATTTGATGATCAATAAATCAACGATGTTAGATCCAATAATTTTACTCGTAAACTATTTTTTTTAAATAACAATTTAATTCTATAAACTCAAATCAACCTTATAATTAATAGTGAACTTAAAGCAAAATAATCATTAAATGGTATATAATCATGCATCCTTAGTGGACATCCAAAAAATTAAACGATGTAGATATATTCATATAGTATGAATGAGATTAACTTATATTATTGATCGATACCTTTGGTACTTCGTTGATTTGATTGTGACATTTATGCCAATTTGATTTGATGGATATTTTCTTCTTCATCTACACATTTACCTTCATCCATTATTGCAACAATCAAACTAGATTGGCTAATATGAAGAGTTTGATAAAAAAAATAAATATGTAGTATATTTGGTAAAACTATTAGATCTGGGATTCTATCAACGATTTTATGGATTTGGCAGAGGAATCAAAGGATTAACCACCTGTGGACTTAAAAGGCGGTGAAATATTGAAAAGTTGATTAATAGATAGAGTATTTCAAAGAACTCATGAAAATAAAAACAAATGGTATGAAGAATTACGAAAGAAAGTAGAGAACAAAAACAAAGTATAAATAAGAAAAGCACTACAAGGAAGAAATTAAGGATGAACATACTGTGGATGCGGCCACTTTTATATGCAATGAGTAAAAGAGAAGATGTGTCATTAGGTTTAGGGTTACTGGGTTTGGGCCTATGTAGGTTAGATACTACATCAAGGAAATTGCTCTATTGGCTCAATAGACCCTAGTTTCTCATTTTCAACCCCCCCGAACTGCCCTTGTATATGATGATCGAGGCTTACATTATAATTGGATAGGACCGTATTTTCTAATCGGAAAAATTAAAGTGAAGTTTTGTCGTGTTAATTGGAAGTTACAAGGTTCAAAATCTTCGCAATAGACCAGAAGTTAGAAATAGGTCATTTTTTCCCAATCAAAAGTTACAAACTAATTGGATCAGAAACTAAGTTCCAATTAAATCCTCTATCGGAATTGAAACATTTTTTCAAAGAAAAGCAACATAAATTAACCATAAACATGTTTTTTTTTCCCATCAAACATACATATAGGTCAAACACGATTAGAATTACAAAACATACAAGTTAAATGGACAATACTTAAAAACATTATAGAATAAAATGAAATTTCAACAACTTAGTTTGAACGAATGTGCATTAAACGTTTGTTTCCTTGCAAGGGGACCTATTTTCTTTATAACATGCATAATTGTGCTCATGTGATTGATAGGAAGATATGATTTTGGTGTCTATTTCAATTTGTTGTGGTAGTTCAAGTAATATGAATTGATAGGAATATATGTTTTTCTTTATTATAGATCAAACATGAATTGATAGGTTCCAAGTTTTGTAGTTTAAGTTGTTGGCAGTTTTGGTGGTTCATGTTTTTGTTGTATGGTGCTTGCTCTGACTCTTTGTAATCTATTTGATCTACTCTTTGCACATCTTGTGCTTAATGTAGTTTTTAATTTAATATTGTTTACATTTTAAGAAAAAAATGATATGTCCAGTGGGGAGAAACGGTGGTGGAAAATGCTATGGTGTGACAACAATGGCTTCTACTACGGTGGCGATGAGTCTTCTCGGTGAAACGAAAGGTGCCTGCAAGAACGTTAACACTCCAACGGTCAATTGACTATTGAAACCGATAAAGAGTGTGTAGAGATTGTTGTGAAAAGTGATTCATACCTCTAGGGGTGAAGCAATGTCACCCTTATATAGGCGCGCTTGGGATTAACCGCCTCTCGCTTTTGCAGCGTGTGATTAGGGACAGTTAGAGGACACATGTAAGGTGATCCTCGTACGAGGGTGTGCTCGTATGCAATGTGGTGAACTTAAAGATGATGTATTCAATTAGGCGCAGAGCCTTATGGCGGTGTAAGTTAGGCCACATGTCAACGTGTGATTGGTCTTTTGACCGGTCCAGAACAAAAAAATTATAAAGAAAAAGAACAGAATAGAGAACAATATACAAGAAACATCTTCGTTACTTGTAAATACTAAGTAACCCGAAATTATTTGAAGTTATATGTATATACACACACACGCATGAAAAGGTGTTATGAATAAAATATTAAGCAATATAGTGAATTCGCAAAGTGTTACAATCTTAAAATTAGCATGCCAACTAAAGAAAGCATTGCGCCAAGGATACTCTCTTAACATCAAAACCACAACTCACATTCTAAAAAAAGACTAGTCCCACATACATAGATTATATAATTGCTTTTCGTTCTAGCCAGGATCCTCTGCAGTGTAGAGTCTTTTCGGTTAAATCTCAGTCTTTGAACTCGGACTGTAATGTATGCATGAATGGCCATAATGGATGGACAACTGCAGAAAATCTAGGTTCCTCTTAGCATTTATTCTCCTCTTCAACAGCAAAATGATAAAATCATTACCATAAAACCTTTTGTAGTATGTACAACGGTGAGAAATTAGTTTTTTTTAATCGACTCTAAAGTTGAAAGAATCAATTCTCTTGTACCGACTTATGGGCGTCTGTTTTAGAGCATATATGGATTTAGTTAACCTGCAAACCAATTTTTCTTTTGCTTATTATTTAAATCCTTTCGGTTGGAGCACATGAATTTCTTCTTCAAGCTCTCTAAGTAGAAAAACACTTTTTACATCTAGCTATTCTTGAGGTAAATCCAATGCAACACACATTGCCAACATAACCCATATAGTAGTGAGTCTAACAACCGGAGAAAATATCTCATTAAAGTCAACACCTTCTTTCTAAGTATATCCTTTTACAACTAGTCTTTCATGATATTGTTCAACTTGATCATTACAATCATGTTTGATATTGTATATTCATTTGTTTCCAATGTCTTTTCGACCCTTTGAAAGCTTAACAAGATCCCATGTCTTGTTTCTACGTAGGGCCTCAATTTCCTCATTCATTACTGTCATCTATTTAAAAGAATCTGAATTCTTCAACGCCTCTAGAAAATTTGAAGGTTCACCCGTTAGAAGACAATATGTATTGTTGATCTTCATTACATATTTTGACTATCGAGATGGTTTTTGCGCCTAACATGTTGATCGGCGGACACCACCATTGACTACATTTGCTTCTTGCTCATTGTGCTCTGATTCAGCTTCGGAAGAATCATTTTCCTTGAATTTTTCTTCCATATGCACTATAGCAGTCTCTTTGAAAGGGTTGTCTTTTTTATGCTCACTCTACAGGTCATTTTCTACAATGACTACATCCCTGCTAAAAACAACCTTGCAGGCAGTGGGATATCACAGACGAGAGATACATTGGAGCAAAGTGTTGTCTTTGAATTCTACATCGCACTGAGAGATACGTTGGAGCAAGAGACCATTCTTGTCTACCACGACAATAACAAAACTTTTTTTTTCTCACTATTTAAAAACATAACATTTCATTTAAATTTATATTCTAATTCATATTTAGTAATAAGGAGAAATAAATATTTTTAAATTTAACAAATTTTGCACAATTAATTATTGGTGACCGTTTTCTATAACACCATAAACCCTTAAAGCGATAAATTACGCAAATAATAGAAATCATACAAGTATCTAGATGCTACTTCTTCTATAAGTTCAACTTGTATAAAAAAAAATCTCAAAACTCATCGCATCGTAGCGGAATAATAATAACATCTCATCGACAGCTAAATAAAGCATCTCCAAAGTAACCATGTCATATAAATCTCAAACTATTCTTGCACATCGTCTATCCATCCATAAGAATAAGGTAGGCGGTCAACCAAACGACCACTGGGGGTTAGTTCACAATTCATAATCAAGAAATAATCAAATGAAAGTAAATAACATGACTTAATTTCATAACCAATTTAACATCATCATACACCATTAGGTACATAAGCATAATCAAGTAAGACATACAGTTCACCTTTTTCGAGTATTCACAATAATCACCAAAAGTTCACCAATGCACATATACACCGATTCACATATGACTCGACTCACCAATTATTTAATGCATGGAATGTTCTAGACTCATCTAGATGCATGTGATACCATAGGATTCCAGAGGTAATCTCACCGTTAATGAATCCACCAACATAATGAACATCACCAATTATGTTCTACAGAAGCTATGTAATAAAAATCACCAATTACATTCTTCAATTCACCTTAAAATGACTATGAATGCATGGACTTCAAGTAAGGACTCGACAATGCATAACTTCACCAACATATATACATCAACATAATAATCATCACCAATTATGTTTCTCAACAACATTTACATTATCAAGTACTTACATCCATACAACCAAAAAGTCATCATCAATTCATAAATTTATAATCACCAAAATAATCATCTTTATATTCATCATCAACATTTAACATCTCAAAGAAACGAATAAAGTTTCAAGTTCACATTTCACCCAAAAGACAGACATCTATTCACATTTTGATATTCATCATATTAAACACCCAAATATCATGAATTCATTCACACTCTAACATATTAACATGAATTCAAAGCCTCCTACAAATTATTCGACCATAAAGTATTAATTTGACAACGTTCATCTATGTTTATAAAAACTAGCATTTTCCGATTAATCAACCAAAATCAAGTAACCAAGTTCAAATGCCTCAACAAAGTACATACACCATTCACATATGAGTGCAGTAGCATATATATATATAAACGTATCATAATCCAATTCCGATTAATTCCTAAATTTCGCTAAGTTCGTATCGTTTTACCATTTTCCAAAAGAATTCCATTGTCAAAGCAAAACCAAGTTTAGGCTCAAGTAAGCCATCCACAATCATTAAATCAAATTTACAGTAAATAACCTTAACCTTACTCTTTTTCCCTTGAGAAAGCGATTTTCGGAAAATTCGTGTTCTTGGACATTTTTCAAGAAGTACTGCCTCAATTCACAAAATCAAGTTCAATCCAATTCTTTTGATGTTTCCAAAGGTTTAGAAATCTTGACAACAATTAAATACATTAAAATAATCAGTTTGGAACCGTCTGGATCGATCCCCGAGTGCCTTGAACACATAAGACATGGGGTTCTGTACTGGACAGATCGCCACAACGAGCTACAGCTCGCCTAACGAGTTGCACCAGAACAGCAACCCTGTTCTTGGTTGTTCCTTCTCAAGAACTCCTCAATTTTTTAGACAAAATCTCCGTTTTTGATCCCATTTGACCCAAATTTGTTCCCAAAACTTATACATTAGTTTATCTACATCAAAAGACAATCAAAACAACAACAAACATGAAATCATAACACCAATTTTCACCAAAATCAACATTATGTTCATTTTTCACCAAAACCCACAATTTTCTCAATTTTCATTCAAACATCACAAACAACGACACCAATTTAAAACCCATCAACTTACAAACATGAATAAACATTCATGAAGTGGATTTAAACATGTTTCAACAACAATCACTCACCAATTCATGATTTACACCCAAATAAGCAAAAATCATCAAAATCAACTATGAAGTTTAAGCACATAACACAACAATTTCATGAAGTTTATCATACCAACAAATTCACTTGAATTATGAGCACGAATTTCATCATTCAAAAATCAGAAAAGTAACAATTAACACAAAAGCACTTAAACTCATAATTGAAAATAGAAGATTATGACTTAATTGATGAAAGGAAACCATCCCCCTTACCTCTAATCTTCAAGAATCCTAACGTTGGATTTACTTTAGCTCCTAGCTCTTCAAACCCCAAGCTCTCTTCCTCTAGCTCCTATTCTATCCTCTTGATCCACTCTCTCTCTCTCTCTCTCTCTCTCTCTCTCTTTCTCTCTCTCGATATATCTTATGCTTTTGTGAAATGAATAATGAAGCTTAACCTAATTCTCACAAGAGTTATGCTTATATACCACCTTCTAATTGGGCTAAGTTTTAATTGTCTTAATGGGCTCAATATTCTTACCAACTAATTCACCAAAAGTTACTACTCACTTAAATCATTAAAATACCGGATAATTACCGTCTCTAAATAATTACCCCAACTCACTAGTAACTTGGTAAAAATAATTATTCTCACCAAAACACCAAAAATAACCCTCTATTAATGACCAATTTACCCTTGCTCACCAAATGACCAAAATACCAATGAGTCTAAAAATGACTAAAATACCCTTCTTAAACCAAAAGCCACTAATCCCGAATAAAATACACACAGAGACAACTAATCACACACAAGCACATATAGACACACATAATAAATAATTAAAATAATTCTAGCGAAAAAACGGGTTCTTACATTTTCTTAACGGATGTCGTAGGATGCTAATACCTTCCCTTCGTATAATCGACTCTTGAACCAAAAATATGGTTTCAATGACCATATTTTTCTCTTTTAAAAGGCATTTTCCGACGTTTTCTCTATTTTAATAAACATTGGTGGTGACTTCATTGTCTTTGAGCAACCCTCGGACTTTTATGCCACAACAATCTTCTATACCTATATCTAAAGATGATACATAGTCTTTGCTAGTACTTTTTATTCTAGTTATACACTTCATTTCAACTATTGTGTTAGCCAGTTTACCTTTATTCTAATATTCTTTAAAATATTAGATAAATTTCATTAAAATAGGAATAATGCCACTACAACAGAAACAACATCTTATTAAAAAAGGAATAATCTCCTAAAAAATGATTATTGAAATTTTGTGGAACTCTATTAAGATGTTAAAAAGATATTAATAAATAGAAAATATCAAACACCACGAGACAGGACAAACAAGGAGTACAAAGAAGTTGACACATTCTCCTCTTACAAACACCTTTTGGTACTCCCTGCTAAGGGGATTGTCACACTCATCAGGAATATTCACCAGGAACTCCTTCACTAACTTCTCATAGCAATCACCAAGATTGCACACTGTCATTATTAGTCCTGCTTCCTTGATGAGCTACATCACAACCTTGATTTCTAGAGCCTCCTTACCCAGCTCTCTTTCCAGCGCCAACCTTCTATGATAAATGTATTTCCACCTTTGTGCATTCTCAGGCAGATAAAAGGAAACCTTGTCAATGGGCACATTTGCAACAGTCTGCACAATCTTCTTTCCAGCAAACTTCTTTGAGGTAGAGGGGATGATGTTTGGTGTAACGCCCTATTTATTTATTTGATTATTTTGGTTGAGTTTAGAGTCTTTTATGCGACCTATATGATTTATGTTGATAAGTGACATGATGTTGTGTATTAATATTTTATTAAGTGGCTTTATTTTATTATTTAGTAGGATAGGTTGGAAATTAGAATAATTAGACTTGAAGGGGCAGAATTAGAATTAATTAGAAATAAGTGGAGTTAATTAGAAATCTGTTGAGGTTAAGAGATATAAAAAAATAAGAGTCAGACAAGTTAGGTTTTACAAAGCTTTTGGGGAGAAAAGTGGAGAACCAAGAGAAAGGAGAGCTTGTAATCTTGTAATCACCTAATCTAAGGTAAGGGTGGGACTATCATTCTCTAATCTTAGGTTATATAATTCTGAAATTGAATTTAGCATGTAGTTGTTGTTGTTGTGTTGTGAACTTGGGAATTAGGTTTTGGGGTAGAAATTGGTTGTTAATAGAGTAAAAAATCCATTGAATTCGTGTATAATTGATGTTCAGGTGGTAGAATTATCATAGGTTGAGTTCCCTATCAAATTTGGGACTGGGGTAGATGAAAATTGGGTTTTTGGGGTGAAAAATCGTTATTCCCGACAAAAGTCTGTCACGACTCACCACGGCAAGTAATCTGCTCGCCACGGCGAGCTGTAACGTGACAGAGAGCGGTGTTTGTTCGCCACCAGCTCGCCATGGCGAGTGGGCTAGCTCACCACGACGAGTAAGTCAGCCCGCGAGGCGAATTACCCAGTAGCAGTGTACCTTTTCATGTTCTTGCGTCGTTTTCACACGTTCTGTTTTGGATTAGCCTTTGGTGTGTACATGAAAGTCTTAGGTAATATTGTCAGTTTTCAAAGGTAAGGTCATCCACATCCATGTTTTCAATACTATCTATAGTTATGTTCAAGTCCTCTAACCCTTGTTTTCTACCAGATTCAGAAACAACAGAATTTAGGGTTTCATCAGGGTTACCTTTTTCAACCTCAGAAGTGGTAACATCAGCATCAATCTTGACGGTTGCTTCAACATCAGCAATCTTGGGATCCTTCTCAGAAGCGCCAACATTTGGTTCGACAACAGCAGAGATGAAAGGGTTTTCTTTTTCGTATAGGTCAGTCATACTCAAAGCGGTTTTAGATGTTCCCTTTTTTGATTTAGAAGGCTTCTTTTTCTTCAAAGCAGATTTGGTGGGGGTTTTCTTTTTAGGTTTGTTGGGAGGAACCGCAGAGATTGGTTCGATCATATTTGGAGTAGAAGCGCTTGTTTCTTGAAGTTCAGAGTCCATGGTTTGTTTGAGTGTAGAAGAGG
>Ga0315915_1005809_pt1 | contig 15267 bp, 9 predicted proteins | sample MpolbnodulesMG_FD_207738 | JGI IMG/M metagenome (GOLD analysis project Ga0315915, IMG submission 207738) | Medicago polymorpha root nodule microbial communities from Los Angeles, California, United States - branched nodules | ecosystem: Host-associated > Plants > Roots > Nodule | place: USA... | reverse complement strand
AACACCAAAAAATAATGATAATAAGTTATGTGTATCATACACCACCATTATAGGAATGCTCACTTATCAACAAAAACGAAATAACAAAACAATCTGCTAACAAACAAATAATGATAATAAGTTAGATGAAAAAAATGACTTAACAAAACTTAAAACTTGAACATGAACAACAACGTCAAGATGCAACTTCCATCAGGGGAAAAAAATGAGAACCAACTTCCATCGGGAAAAAAAACGAGAAGCAAAAGTATAAAAATTATGAGTGTACTAAAAAAATTATGGAAATCTCAAAAAGTCTCAAGGTTTTTTGTGAAATTGTTGAATGAGCATGTTATATGTATTTTCAACTAAAAAGTCTTACAAAATCCACTACACAAAAGAATCTATTAAAATCTAGATACTTTTGAATATCATGAGACATTTTTTAAGTTAGGGGAAATCTCATTTGAATACCACCAGATTTTGTTGCCCTGAATAATAAATCTTAATTGTCTTAATTGAATACCACAAGATTTATTTATATTCTATAAAAGTCTTGATTGAATACCACAATACTTTTTTATTTTTAAAAAGTCTTTTAAAATCTCATGAAATCCCAATTCAATACACCAGTGAAACGGCATAATTTTCCTCCTACGAAACTGCAGCCTCATTGATATTAGGATTAGTTTACTAAATTTCTCTAGGATAATTATCACATGATATAGATGGACGTGGACCATGTTCTTGGAAATTTTGATACTTAAATCATCAAAATTTGTTCAAACACATCTCAGGACAATGACCATTTGTTTATGGCTTCAAAAGTTCAATGAAGTAGCATAAAAAAGTAAAAAAAAAATACAGGTTACAGTGACAAAACAAAGTGTCATATAAGTTAACGGATGAGAGAAATTGGAGAAGAATATTGTTATGAATTTGGATACATTCAGCTAACGGATTCAATAAATGGAATGGACTGTTATCAATCTATGGCTGCTTGAAGAGGAATAAAATACAAAAAAAAAATAGACGTGATTAACTCAAATTTTAGAAACAGTGCAAGTTTCCCTCATAAAAAGAAAACAGTGCAAGTTGTAGATAGAAGATGGCAAAGAGAATGTAGAATGGGTGAGGTTGATACACATGAAGAATATGAAAGTGTATTGATGTATTCTTTCAATTTAAATGAACAGAAATCAATTATTTTTAGTAAAAAAAAAAAACAATCTAAGTAAAAATATCACTTTACGAGAGATTTTAGGATTGTTTATCATGTCAAGAATTATAAGGGGGACTTTTATGCCAACGAGTAGTGGCGGATTTAGACATATAGGGATGAGGGCACTCACAAGGCATTTGTCTAGAATTGATTTTTTTTTTTTTCAGTTGGAATTGTTTTGATGTTAAAAAAAGAAAAGATAATGTGCATATTGAAGTAGCATATGCATATATGACCTGCAAAGAATTCATTATGTACACAAGCATCACTTGATATATGCACTGCATTTGAGCTCAAATTAACGTGTTAAAAAATAATGATCATACGCCAGTAATATACAAGCTAGCTGCAAATACAATGTCACGCTTTATTGCATTAGAAGCAATTTCCATTTTTTTGCAGAGCGCAGAATTACCCATAATAGCTGCAGAATTTTTGAACTCTCGACATGTCTCATCCAACCTGACAATGGTCCTTACTATCAAGCCTTCAGGAACATCAGTAAGTTCACATATGTCAGCAAACGGAGTACCCTGCATTCGAAGTTATGGATTGGTTTATTAGTCACACCATAAATCAGTGATGGAATTCAAGAACAAAATAGTGCTATTTGCTGCAGAAGCAAACCTTTGCCCATTCATAAACCACTTCAACGAGACCAAATTTGAGATTTTCTTGGGCATACTCTTCAGGGCTTATTGGGAGATTAAACTGTGCTTGAAGCTCTCCTAGTCTTATAGCTGTTTTGTACAATCTGTAACAAATACATATGTTATAATCCATATGTTGATTCCAATCAGAATTTCAGAGACGCGGGAAAGCAAAATGATAACAGATGATAAGTTATAAAAATAATTAAGAGGGGTCTTATTTATTGTTTTTCTCATGAAGATCAAATCAAATATAAATAGAGAGAACTGAAAATTACCTATTTTTTGCATCAGACAGCCTAGGTGTGAGTGAAGGCTCAGATGCATTCTTCTGCTGGAACACAAAAGCAGACATTAACGCCACTACTTCTTCTGGTTCCAGTTCATCAAGCTGGTTCTCAAACAAGCACTCAGTACATATCAATTCCTCCCCAGAATTCATTTCACAAGCAACTCGTCCTTTCATTTGAACTACGAGATCTTCATCAATGCATCCAATTTCCTTTAGAACATCTATCTGGAGAGAAAGTAAAATAAATAGAAGTCACCATAAAATTACTGCTAAAACAGAAAATCAAAATATCTTCACAAGCGCAACTAAAAAAGATTATTAATGTGGTATACCCGGCCCTGAAAGTCTGGCATCTGTTGAAGTGCTTCATCCGACATTTGATACTGAAGGGAACAGACTTCTTCTTTGTGTGCTTTTATCTCTTTTGCTAACTTGAGGTGTTCTGCCAATTTTATACACCCATTACACTGATTCTGGGACATCTTCTCCAATAATTTGGTCCACTTACGGTATGTTTCCACAAGTTTCGCCTCTCTCAACTTTAGATCTATAAAAAAGAAAAAGGAAAGGAAATTAAGCAATATTGGCTTAAGGTAAGAAACAATAGAAAGAACTCATTTGACTTATCTCCTCACGTAACCACTTAGTATAAGTATCTATAAGAGCTTATAAAAATAGTTCATGATATAAACTGTTTTTAGCTTATTTTGATAAGCTCTCCTCATCCACCCGCAAAATCAAAATTTTCAGTGAAAACAAATTCTTTTATTAAGTGCTCATGACATAAGTTTGCTCTCATATGATAACCACTTGATTAAGCTATTTATCTAAGTACCCCATAAATTTCGGTTTTCGAATTACAGCGGGTAACCGAAGTATTAAAATAAAAGACGACATTACACCCAAATGAGGATGCACAACACCTAAGCTCTAGAAATATCAATGTTCCAGATGAGAGAGATTTTGTTATAAATGATTCGGCCAAAAAATGGATTTTATAATGAACATGTCTCCTCATGCTTTTACAACTTTAACATGCCCCCTCCTGCAAAAGCTTCTAAAAGTGATGGTATCCCTCAAAAGAAATTTAGTATGATACTTTCTCCATTTTATTATTTTGAAAACTTCTCTCTGGCCAAACATGGGCCACTTGTTATCTATAAAAAGTGGACATAATCAATTCTTAAACCTAAAAATGGTAATACCTTTCACCGGATCCAGAGCTGGAGGATACTTATTTCCATCGGATTTCAAATCCTGGAGCAACTTAACAGTCTTTGCGTAAACAGAACTGCTAACATCTTCAAGAAGTCCAACTTGATCAATTTTAATTTTGCTACTGCATATGCACAGAAACTCTTTAATATCGACTTCACGGACTTCATAGCTCATTCCACAGGCAGAACCGCGATGGGGCAATTTAATGTTGATGACACCTCTTCCCTTGCGAGCAGAAACAGATGTAGTATATTCATCTACAAGACCACGTCTTGATTTTGGCATTACAAAAAAACCTTGGTCAAATGTACTGCTTTTGTCCTGTGAATTGCCACCACTTGAGGCATTTTCCACTGGGAATGACATGTCAGGTCTTATCACAAAAACAATGTACAGTTTATTACTTGGAGAAGGAGTTTTCACAATCACCGCAAGCAAGTGGTCCTGGGCCTGTAAAGCAATCAATTGTGATACAAATTAAGCACCAACTAATGTGTCAAGGAGCTCAATATCTATTTAAGATTTAAACTTTTATACAATACATGAACATATTAAACTCAAGAAGGACACCTTATCTATGCCTCAATGTTTGTTAAGGACCAAGGATCAAGACTTATGTTATTAATTACATATAGGAAATACATAGCCATTAAACCAGGACCTCTCTGCTACATAGGAAGTACATTTAGATGTATTATGAATCTTAAATCAATGAACCAAACCAAGTAAATATTAAAATATTAGGCACTCAACATTATAGACTTCACTATTTGAAGACCACCCTCAAATTATCTAAATGAGCTTGTTTGCTGACAACAAGAATATCATCAAAATAGCACCAGTGCAAACTTCCTTCAATAACCCAAAGAGCATGGCCATATAGCCATAGTGCCCTTCATGAGTCAAATGCAATCTTATGAGCAGCTATTTCCTTCATCGGTAATCGATGATGACAAGCAGATTTCAAATATAATGGACTGGACATGACAGTGTGTTGAGCATTCTCTGGTGACACTACATCAAGTGTAGTCGAGCAAAAGTTTATGTGGGCTTTCCTCGTCGATGAAATTGTTCAAATGTACTAGGCTAAAAGTGGGATAAGGCTTGGTTGTTATTGTTGTACTAGGCTAAAAGTGTTAAGTCAGACCAGATGGCAGAACACAACAAAGAGGCAAGACCAAGTGTGCTCATTATGAACTTGAGAATAATGCTTGGAGAATGTTCAAAAGTTGTTGAGTAACTACCACTTAACATTATTGATATTAAAAGAAAAAAAAATAAGTTTCTTGGGATGATAATTGGAGGAGGGATTTAGTCAATGGGAGCTTAAGGTATTGTCTAAATGAACTGCAGGAGGTATTGCCTAAAGTAATTTTGAATATAGGCTGTTTCTTGATGATGAAAACTGGATCAAGGAGGGAATTATTCAATCAAGAAAGTGTATGAGGGGCTTTCAATGGGATACCCTCAATCCAGATTCATCCTTTTCCAAACTATGGAACAAAATTGTGCCTCTGGTCTGGAGGTAACAGGTTTTGTTAGGAGATGGGGATTGAACAGAGTGCTCAGAAAAGCAAATATGGTATGTAGACTTTATCACAAGAGATGTCTTGGTTGTCATTCGGCAGTAAAATTTTCCAATCAATTATTCTTTGAATGTCCTGCTTATTCAGAATTTTGGAGGTCATGTCTCAACTCTCAAGTGGTTGGATATAACTTTTGTATTGCATAATGACTATAGGAGTCACTTACAGTTTCAGGGGTAGCTGTGATTCAGAGAAGAGTTTTGTGATGCTTGGCAACCTATATGATTTGCTATTATTTTGGCTATTCGGTGGTCTCGTAATCAGAAATTGTCAAGCCAGTCTCCATGGATGTGGAAAAGATTGTGGAAGTGGCAAAACTGAAAGCTTCTAGGTGGTGTGTGAGACTATCTGATTTTAGATACGCTGTGTCATATTTGCTGATAAATCCTGCTGCTTGTTTGGGTGCTTCTGAAAGTTATGGCAAGTAGTTTAATTTTTTAACTGTTCATTTTGTTGCATGGTGTATACTGTTGGGTTCGGAAATTAGCAGAATTGCTCCATCTCTGGTTGGTTTGTAATTCTATGGTCTAATATTGGGCAAAGAAGCTTTAGATCAATAAAATTTGCTAGCTTATATAGATTTGCTACAATACACCCACCCTTTTTTGTGAAGGTCCATACTAGCAACTTGCACCTTTTCCTTTGGACAAATAACCCATTTTCTCTTTCTTGAAACAAAGTGCAGTTGAAGGGCAATTAAGTAATTCAAAATTTATTGTTTATTTTTAATAGTTTTTATTCCCCATTTTTTTTTTGTTAATTGCTTTCTCCCCCATTTTTTTCTCTCTGTTAATCGCTTTCTCCCACCCTCTCGTTCACGTCCTCGAACTCTCCTCAACCCATTCTCCCAATTACCGAATTCATACGACACCGACGCAGCAACGACATAAACTGGTCTGGATCTCACAATTCCGTCGCTGTGACCGCCGTACCCGAAGATTCTCTCAGAATCCTCATCACGCCTTGATTCCTCCCTCCGAAGTTCACTCCACTGCAAAGTTCACTCCACCGATTACAACTCGTCTACCGTGATTCCACCATCCGTTTGGAATCCTCGTCACACCGATCTTTATGTCTCGGCTTCCGACGATTGTAAGTCACGAATCTGGGATGTTCGTGAACCTGGTTCCACCGCGATTTTTTCAGCACAACGATCACGAGATTCTTTCATGTGATTATTACAACGGTTTTTTTTATTTTTTTATTAATCAAGTCTAGAACTTTAAAGTGAGGGGGAAGAGCAATGACAAAAAAATTTAACAGGGAACAAGGCGAGAGAGAGATCTAGAAAGATTCTCAAAAACAAGGAAATTTAAAATTAATAAAAAGACAACATTTAAATGTAAATCACAATATTGTCCTTTAGTTTTGACCTTTTCAAAAAAGCAAAACATGGATCCTTTTATCCAAAGCAAAAGGTGAAAGCTGCTAAAATGGGCCTTCATAAAAAAAGGTGGGTCTATTGTAGCAAATCCCATATGTATGCATGTGTATGTGTGTATAAATATGTATGTATATGTGTATATATATGTATGTATATGTGTATATATATGTATGTATATATGCACACACACACACTGCATTTAGAAGAACATTTTTAATAATATAAAGAATTGAAAAGTTTCCTATGATCTTAGAATTTGGGCTCGGGACTAACTAAACCCGACAAAACCAACTTGCAAGGAGGACTGCGCAAGCCTTACAATCACTATCTAAGTCATATCTTTGTTTGATATGATACTCTCAACACATCTCATGCTCATGACTACACATCTGAAGCATGGACTAATGCAAGAGGAGTAATATGCATCACATAACCCCCCTTACATCCACGCCTGAACATCTGGAACATGGACAAATGCGGGTTGAATAACAAAGATGTTAGCTCAATCACATATTTAGGATAGTTGTAATACCATCTTAAAAGTTAGGTTTGGGTCTAATTCAACCCCACAAAACCGGCTTATTAATTGCCGCAACCTTATAAGCACTACCTAGGCAATCTCTAGTCGATTGGGACTCTCAACATACTCTCACGCTCAGGACTCGACATCTGAAGCATGGATTAATGTTAGATGAAATAACATCGATATCAAGCACTCTTTAATCCTTCAAATGATATATTATCTCCCAAAATTCCCAATTGCATATCAAGTCTACCTCTATTTCCTTAGATACAAATGTGAAAAATGAATACATGAACTCACTGATTCTGATTTTATTACGACGACTCTTCCGGTATTGAGAAATGGTGTGACATTTGGAGACAGCAAAATTGCCTCTGATATCTGATTGTTGTATGTCTCAGCCTCCATATATAAATCATAATACTCTTCAATAGTTGGCTCACCCTTTATACATCTGAATGAAGAGAAGAAAAAAAACAGCGGGCTTGTAAACTACAAACTAATATTCAGATTTATAAAGAACAAAAATTAACAGGTAACAGTTAATGCTAATAGTAAATAGTAATCCTTCTTGTTAGACATCATGAATCTTCCAAATTAATCAGTGATCCTATTAACAGATCTCTTCAAAAGGATACCTCATCAATGTGAAGAGACACGAGACTAAATCTGTTGTATCATTTGCAGAATAGACCCTCTTGACAGGTGGTTTACTAACAATGATCCCCAACTATTAAGGGAATATCTTCAAGAGTTGATGTTCTATGAGTTAGGTACCAAGGAACTTGCTTGTGACAACCAATCAGCTTCTCACCTCAAGTCAATTCAATATTTCCATAAGACTAAACACTTAGAGGTTGATTCTCATAAAATTCTCACAAGCAACATCAAGACTTTATTTGTGGGTTCTAATGATCTCATCTTGCAGACATGCTTACCAAGTTTTTACTGGGTCCTAGGATAGCTTATATATGTAACAACTAACAAGTTGGATGCATCTAAAATGTATGCTCCAACTTGAGGGGGAGTGATGATTATGACTACGCCATTATTCATTCATCTTCATTAGGTTCTCATAGTTTCCTTGGAAGCCAATTAGATTCTGATATTATGAAATCATATTTCTCTTTGTTCTCTTGTATATATACTTATAAATTCCTGGTGAGTGATTAAGTGAAATATTCAGATTTAAATATCTAATAGGCCAGAAGCACTACATCAAGTTTTTTAGTCAGCATATGCTCATACAAAGGCAACAACACAAATGGATAAATGAAAAGGTTGAAGTATGTTGAAATTTGGGGCCTAACTCATCCTTACAAAACAGGCTCGTAAGGTGAGGAGTGCCTCCTCTTTATAAACTCTTCTCAAGAGTCCTATTTATCCGATGTGGACTAAATCCACCCCCTCAAAGCCAACACAATGAAGGTGTCGGAGGCTGCAATGAAGGCAAACCAAAGGCCGCAATTTAGGCAACTAGGGGTGGACCGCAATAAAGGCAGAATTTCCAACAAAGAATAACCACCTACATATCTGTTAAAATACTACTTTCATATTGTCTATCATGAACCAATTGTCCAAAAGCTTAAAATATTAGGTGAAAAATAATAAATGATTTTACATTATATCTAAAACTTTCTTTACTTCATCTTTATATCAGATTATGAACATTTGACCACTCACAATGGTATCATTCAGGAACTGCCGAACAGCTAAAAGTATGAATGAACATCATAATGACAGCAAGATCGTATTATAAAGAGATGTGAACTTAAGCCTGAAACAACAATATTGAAGAGAAGGAAGGGATAATTGACATACTCAATAACCCTTGTAGGCTGATTAAGCTTTGTCTTCAAAAGCTGTTGCATTTCCGGAAGTTTTTTCTGAGCATGGAATTCTGCAAAACTTCTTTTAAGCATGTCCTCTACCTGCAACCCAATTTTTCGCACAACTTAGTAACAATTCATCAAGAGAGCAAATATTGCTAACATTAAATGACATTACTTATAGCAGTTAGTAATAGTTTTCACTATTTTGGTATGGTTGAGGCCTTAACTGTACTTTAATTCGATGTGATTTAGTGGTTTGCTGAATAGTACAGTGGTGCCAAGATTATGGGAGTGTTTTACTGAATATGCCAAAGTTCTGTAGCGTATGTTGTCAGTAATCAATCTGCATAGTCTAAGAATGGCAATTTAGATGGAGCCAATATGCGCTTAGTGTGGCATACATGGGGACATGCCAGGGATAAGTGTGTCAAGTTTTATGGTCAATCAGGTACTGGATGCCAATTCCATCAAGGCATCTGTTGACTCTCTTGCAAGCTCAATTGGTTGGAGCAACATACAACATCAAGTTGATCCTTCCACATCCATCTGTATGTCTCTTTCTTTCACAAGTCAGATCAGTTTTTAACTCTGACACATGGATCTTGGATTCAGGAGCTACCTCACATACATCCTCTTCGGTGTAACAGCCATACTGCCACCTGCTTCACCGAAATAGGATTTTGTGGGCCGTCGGCAACGCCCCGCAACCCGCCACTGACTACATAAAGCTCCACCAGCTTCAAAGTTTTCAAAGTTGAATTTTAATTCCACGTTGGGTTCTCTCAGTACCCTCCACCCAACTTAAGGGAGAGTTTCAGGATACAATAACTGTTGGTTAGACTACTTATGGATACTTAATTAGTTGATTAGTTGTGCAATTCTGTTAGTTGATATACAGAATTGTATATAAAACCTTTTAGATTGATTGTATATAAAACCATGTGGGAGTGTGAGACTCCATCTGTAAATTAATTCTTCAGCTTTCTTCTTTTCTGAATGTTCAATATACAATGAAGCTTTTTCTCCTCTCTTGTTTGCAACCTCAATAGATATATCCCTCCTTTTGTGGAAAAACTATTCATCAAAAGTTTTTTCCAATGATCTAATTATAAGTTTAAGTTGGAAAAGAATTTAAATTACCCCAAGCTGCTTCTCTGCCCAATTATTCCATTATTAATTATAGTATCTTCACCACCATTGTCATGATTTTAGAGAAAACATTTAGATTTATTGCTATACACACCTTCAATTCTTCCACTCGAAGGAGATGCAAAATCATAATATAGGTCAGCCGAAATTGAGATTCAAGACGAGTTGCACTTCCAACAATAACATGTTTTAAATCACTCTCTTCTGGGAGTTCATCGCGGCACATCAAAATGACAGTACCAATATTATCAAGTCCTCTTCTGCCAGCACGACCTGCCATTTGAGTATACTCTCCTGGTAATAACTGCCTAAATTCCTTGCCATCAAACTTCCTTACAGTATCAAAGACTACCTGCAAAAGAATATAAATGCAGTCTATGTTAAACAAGATTGTGTGATATCAAAGACTTCTGTAGTGTTTTCCCTCTAACAAAACTTCATTTCTCTAAACCCTACTTTCTCACTGCATTTTTGCTATAAGTTTCTGCTTCAGTTAGCATTTATATCTGACAAACTGATTAGTTAGTTATGTCCGAGTGACCCTAGCTTCAAAAACTCTATAAGTGGGTACTTTGGTATTCCGTAATACAGAAGTTTTATTTCTACTTTTCTTAGCGCTTCCTTTCTTCATTACAAATGCAAAAGACACTCACTAGTAAAAAGAAATAAAAAATTGCTACCTCCTTTTGATCCAAACAGAACTTAAAGGTAATCTGAGACTCAACAAGAACCATGGATCAATCATCAAACCTTTTAAACAATGCATCAAAAGTCCCTTGTAATAGTGTAATGATCAGTTAATCGAGCAGTCATGGAATTAGTTAGCTAGGCTAGTAAGTTTAAAATTTAATTGGACTTAGTTGAGCTTTTCAAAAATTATTTGAAATGCGCCTCCAATTTTAGTTGAAACACCTTAAAAAGACTAACCGTTCTAGCAGGTGCATTGACTCCCATTGCAAATGTCTCTGTTGAAAACAAGACCTAAACAATAAACGAGTCAAGAAGTCATATATCAATCTTAAAATAATTTAACAGCCAAAAAAAATAAAAAATAGTGTAAACCTATTACTTTCGAAATAGAAAGCAGTTGGCTGCAACGTTGACACACAGCTGGCTAAAATATAAGGCCCAATAAAAACAAGAATGTCATACGACAAAATGAAAATTCCATGTCACCTTGATAACACCGCGGCAAAATAGCATTTCAACAACTTCCTTTACAATTGGAAGAAGACCAGCATGATGTACTCCAATCCCTCGACGGAGAAGACTTTGGACTCGAACAACCTGTATATAATGTAATTAGAAGCCAAGCTCGATCCAATAAATGCTAAGCTATATATGAACTAACCTGTGGTAAATTTCTGTCAGATCCCTTCAGTCGTGAAAACGCTTTGTCACAGAAAAGACGGATCTCACTTTTCTCTGAGCTACTAGTGAGGTCAGTTCCAGTCATGCTATCAGCAGACTTATCACATCGATTCTTAGAAAAACAAAATATAACCACCTGTAATCCCAAATCAAAGTTTCAAATTCACAATTAAGGTTTGAAAATAATGACATACTGGTTCCCATAAAAAATAGGAGTTTCCAAACGAGTCACTAAATTTTGTTTCAATTGGATCCTTAACTTTCTTCAGCGACCCAATAAAACAAGTATAGGTATTGGGGGCGGGTAAATTAGTCAAATAATAATAATAATAAATTAGGAGGATTGAAAATGCACGAACAACTTGAAAGTTAAAACATGATCAGCAAATGGTAGTACTCAATATTAAAATATAAGAAAATCACAAAAATTTTTAAAAAAAAAAATCTAATATACGAACAATTAGCTACTCAGACAATTAATTAAGTTATTTCCAATTGTTCCTCAATTGAAAATATTTGTACCGATAATGCCATTTTTGGTTTTCCATAATATATAGTATATATTAATAAAAGCATAGAACATAATTGACTTATTATAACCAAAAAACAAAAGAACATAGTCAACTTACAGGTAGTAAGGACTTTTTGGAGAGTTTGTTGATAAGCATTAACCACATTGAAGCTTCTTGTCTCCATCTGCTTTGGCCATTACCATTATTGTGATAGCCACTGCCAGTTCCAGAGAAATTAGTTCCATACTGTTTCGTCCGAGGTGTATTTTCTCGTTTTTGACCTCGAGCATTGTCATGACCTGCTGATGTCCCTGGCTTTGGTCCAGAACTCACACCAGCAGTCAAATGCTTTTTCCTTGAAGCATCTTTAGCAGCTCTCAAACCCTGAGGCAGAAATATTTCCCTCTCGCAAATTTTGTAAAGTTCTCCAGAGTAAAAAAGGCAGTGCTCCAATGGGACGGGTCTTTTTGTTGTCCTGATTGAAAAATTGATCATTATAATAGGAAAATATATAATAAGACAACTAGGAATCGCCAGAAAGCTTTTTATCTTAAATTATGCCCCATTGGTGTAAATTTCAGTCTTGTAATCTTTAGAACATGTGAGAAGAGAACTTCATTTTTAGAATACTCTTCAGTGTTTGAAACCGAAGGAAATCACAGGTTAAAGAGCATGTTCTAATAACCTATTTATGATTTTCAGAGTCAAAAATTCATTAAGGCATATGAGCATAATCAAATATGGCTCAATACCTTCTCTTGTAAAAAGGGAACAAAATGCACTTATTGTATTATTGCCATTTTCAAAAAGGTTGGATGTGCTTAAATAAATTCCACCACTGGCAATATATTCAACTGCTAATTAACCCTCAATAATAGATGTATACGATAGATTCACAACTTACCCCGTAACCCGGATTTCCTTTTGTTTTGTTCTGCCAATCCAATCGGCAAATTCAATGGTATTAGGAACCTGCCAAAAAAAAATCCAAAATGACTGATTAAGCCAAAAAATTTGCAGCGATAATAAAAGTACAAAATGGAAGACATTATCTACGACAAACAGAGATAAGCAATATATAGTAATCATCTTGTCAAAAGTACAAAATGGAAGACATTATCTGCCAAAAAAAAATCCAAAATGACTGATTAAGCCAAAAAAAATTGCTGCGATAATCATCTTGTTAATGTAACTATCACTGTTGGCATAGAATTATCATTGGTGTTTATTCATATCTGAACCAGTATCTACCATAATACTATGGGAAAATTGAAACTCCTCAGTTGATGTCATCAACCTCATTAGATAATTTAAACGATAAAATTATCCCACTAATGACCACCTTGTCTCTACACAATTCTAAGTGTCTGGCTCCCTTTCTTCTTCATTAAGGAGTTCTTCAAGTTGTTCAATTATGAATTGTTAAAAGGAATAAAAAATTTAACCAATAAAAAAAACTCCTCAAGCTGGTTTTAAATTTTTTATTCAATTTAAAGAGGGTACCGTTTTCACAGAACTTCATATTTTTCAGTTATTAAAACATTCATGAAAGAACCATAATGCCTCATGTGCTTCGAGTTGCAGAAACAAATCCAGCATTCGCAGTATCAGAACCTGATTATTTTATGCAAAATCAAGCATGGTTTATCTCAAGTAAGTAGGATATCAACAGAGAACCAACTAATACCGTGGCAGAAAGGAGGATGATATTGATGTGTCGTGGAAGCATGATAATTACTTCTTCCCAAACGACACCTCTATCAACATCATTGACATAGTGCACCTCGTCAAATATAACCTACCACATTTATGCAGAAAATATGTCAGCAAATCAATATGATTCCAAGAAATTCGTACTACGGTCCTTTTATTGTTTAGGAAAAAACAAAAGTCCATTACCCATTCAATGTCTCGAATTATATCTGCACCGCGATAGAGCATTGATCTTAAAATTTCTGTGGTCATGATGAGACAAGAAGCCTCTGGCCTCAAGCTTACATCACCAGTAAGAAGCCCAACATCAAACTTCCCACAGAAATCTCTGTATTTCTGATTGCTGATGGTTTTTATTGGAGCAGTATACACAGCTCTGGTGCAGTGCTGCATGAACGAAGTTCAAACATAAACTTATTAATAAATTCAAGATATTCCTTCATGTTATCATTCAAATTGACTGATAGTATTTTTACATAAAAAAGGGGGGGGAAACTTAACAATGTTACAAGATTTGGTCAGATTATCATGCGGGTAGTTGAATAAAAGTAATACTCTCTGTCTCATTACAAGTACCATTTAAGGTAATGCACAAGAAAATGATTGATTATATTGTTTTTTATAGTGTTGGAATATTTATTAGAATATTTCTAGTATTTTCTATTATTATTGTCCTTGATTTAAGGAGATAATTAAGTTGTAATCTCACTATTTAAACCAGCTCATGATGAGGAATAAATCAGAATAGCATTTATCCATTTCTTTCAACTTGGTATCAGAGCCTCTTCAAGATTCATTGGGCCACCTGCTATCAGGTTTCCGTTATTGGCCACCTACCATTTATGTCCACGAGCCAAGGAGGCAATCCTCACCTCACAAGCCGGTTTTGTGGGGTTGTGTTAGGCCCAACCACGATTTCTAAGATATAGTAACATAATGTGTTCAGTCTAAGATGTCCTTATGCAAAAGTATAACATCGCATTAATTGGAGTGGTTGAAAGTAGTAGTGGAGTAGTTAGGTGGATAAAAAATTTGAGACAGAAATATTCCAAACATGACTGAAGCTAAGCACAATGCCCCAATGATACTGAGCAATAAGGTTCATGGTGTCAAGCAATCACACCGCCATGAGGCAAAAAAATGGAAATAAAGACACTGAACCAGCAGTCAAAAATTCAGGCATACTTTCGATGCTAGAGCAAAGGCATACTCGGCAACTACTGTCTTTCCGGCAGATGTGTGAGCAGCCACGAAAACAGATTCTCCCTTTTCAAGATAATAAATAGCCTGCAATCATCATACAATAAGGAAACAAAATAAAAAAATATAAAAACAAATGAAAGTAGTATATTCATGCTAGAGAGGACACCGGAAGATAATTTGATATAAATGATTTCTCGTAGTTAAAAACAAAATGAAAAGTTTATCGACTATAAGAAAGTATAATCTATTGCAAAATAAGTTACAAAAAAACGAGTTTCTTCAACAACAGTTGAATCATTATAATCAATACCTATATATAAAGGGGATACCAAATTTTTGTTTAGCCTTTTAATCTTCCAACTTAACACTGCATTTAAACTATTTAATTTATAATGAACTCGTTCTTTACCCAATCAAATAATTTAATTTTCTATCCTATATATAAAAGTGATACCAACTTTTGGTGTAACCCTATTTTTTTCCAATTTAACTCTTTGTTTAAACTATTTTGTTTACAATTTTTCCCTTCTTTATCCAATCAAAGAGGGAAAAGAAGAAACAAAATGGGACCATAAAAAGCAGACAAATGGGCTAATTAGTGCCTGTCTGCATGCTAGTACAGAATAATTTAAA
>Ga0315915_1005807_pt1 | contig 15270 bp, 6 predicted proteins | sample MpolbnodulesMG_FD_207738 | JGI IMG/M metagenome (GOLD analysis project Ga0315915, IMG submission 207738) | Medicago polymorpha root nodule microbial communities from Los Angeles, California, United States - branched nodules | ecosystem: Host-associated > Plants > Roots > Nodule | place: USA... | reverse complement strand
TGATCAAGATCCCATAACTAACCTCGTTAAGATGAAATCCATTTGCTATAACATTATCATGAAAGTGTAGTGCTTTCCTAACATGATCATTAAGACAAAGACCTTTGATAAGTGTACTCAATGTTATATAAACTTGCTTCTTCATCTCTTACATGATATTGTTACTTATCGATGAAAGGTACAAATAATAACAATCAAATTGAAAGACCAAATACAAAGACCAATTGAAAGAAAGGAGAATCAGTAATAGCAAAAAAATAAATCTAACATCAGAAATAAAGTTACCTCATGGTTTTTATCTCGAATACAAATCTTGATCTCTCATATGCTTCAAAATCTGCCAAAACAAAGAAAAAGAAGAATTAGACCACAAAAAGCAATGACAGCTATAAACAAAAGAAAAAGAAGAATTAGACTGCAAAAAGCAATGAAGTGTCTAAACTGTCAAATAATTTGGGATGGAGAGAGTATTAACAAAAATCTAATTGAAATTTTTTTGATAAAGATACCGACTAATTTGAAATATTAACTAACAAAGTCCATAACCGATTTAAAGTGGTCTGAAAGACAAAAGACCAAGTTGGTGGTTTTCTTAAAGAAAAACATACCACTGGTCAATGGATTTATTTTTATTTATTTTTTGTTTAGGGACCAAATTTAATGGATATTTTCATTTACTATTTTTTTTAGGACTTGTCCAGTTAGGCTATTTTAATCTATGTAGTTCCTTGGTCACTTTGAGTTGTTTGAGTGATGTTAATGATATCAAACTTTAGAGTTAACTTGTAAATTTGTTCAAGTTTACGTTTTTAGGGGTGAGTTTAGTGTTAACTCAAGAGTAGACTCGTTTTTTACAAAATTGGCACTTATAATGAGTTTGCGCAATTTAAATCGGTGTTTCATCGGATAAACTCGCTCGATTTTAAGCGAGTTTACGATTTTACCTTTTCAAAAACATTTGAAATATATACCTCTTTTGGTACAATTTTGAATTGTCTTTAATAGATTATTCGTACCTAAATGAATTATATAAATCTATGCACATTAATTGCATGACGGTTAACATATTTTTCATTAATGTTTAAAAGGGTTTTTCTATCATGTAAAAATTTGCACATGTTAAGAAGTTTAAAGTAAGAACTTTGACTTAGTACTTGCACATTATATATTAAATATATAACTTTTTAATAAATAAAATCCTTCAAAAAAAATTGTTGTTTTTCAATAAAAATTAACTACTTTAATTAAAGAAAGTTTTCTTGGAATTTAATTAAAGAAGCACTTAAACATATTTTAAAAATTTGAGAATGATAGCCAATGTAAATATCATGAATTAACATCAGTAGAAAAGTGACTAGTAATAATAGTAATATTTTACCAAGTAATTTTTAGAAAATATTACTCTGTTCGAAAATTGAATGCAAAAGATAATTGTTAATTAATACAGAGCAATGTTATCATTTTTCACTAATAACATTTTCAACTAGGACCATCCCTGCTTGAGGATTGAGAATGAATACTGAATACCAATATACAATGTGGTGTAGTAATGAGTACTATTACACAAAATACATACTTACATGACTTGTGGTGAATGATACAAAATGGTAGATTAAAACAATATGGTCCTATAGTTATCTTCTACTATGAAAAAATTGTAGAATTTCTATGCAGCAACTATTTGTTTTCTCTTTTTGTGGAAAAAGAAGTAGGATTGAATCAGGTCTTTACAATCTCTATGAAAGCTGGATCAAAATATTGAACTAAGCATGGAGAGCAGCAGCAGCAACTTTCTCTGTCAACTCGTCCACCGCTTCATCATTGGCCTCTGGAATTGCCTCCTCCTATGGACAATTAATGCCATTTAAAGAATCCGGAGAGAAACGTGTCAGAAAGTACAGATTTAGATATAAACAAAAAGGTCAATTGAAAACATTGATGTGCAAAACTAAAATTTTAAAAGAAAGAATAGTTAAACATTGAGCTTATCAGCTGACATAAGCAATTGTGCTACTGTTTGGGAGAGCTTATGGGAAATACTCATGACATGTCCATAAGCTATTTTCAGCTTATTTCCATAAGCTCCCTAGAATAGCTTATAGCTTTATGTGAAAACAGTTTAACTTTATTTTATTTTTTGTTATAGAAATAGCTTATACATAGCACTTATATGATATAAAAGTTTATGATATAAGTGTTTAATTAAGCTATTTATTCAAGCAGAGCCTAAAAGCATGCAGTTTTGTAATTTGCAGGGACTGAAAAGCGGGTACAAAGATTAAATGAAATTTGAGATAATTATAAGGACCAAAACTATATTTATCATACGGAAAAAAAATGTAAGATGGAGATTGAAAGGACTAATTTGTAAGGATATCATGTTCACTATATGCACAATTCTGAATACCAAAATAAGAACATAGTTGAGAAAAATGTTACCAATTACATTGTTACTTGACAAAACAAGGAAATCAAAATCAACTATTGAATATATTCTGATGATTTTCTTTCTAACCAAGAAAGGAGGATAGTTGAATACCTCGGGATCTTTACTTTTTTTGACATCTATACATTTTGAACCACTAATGCTGGCACTCTTCAACAGACATCGTGTCATGTTTGACGGTCCATTTTGTGCATCTCCATCTCCGGCTGGCTTTTCACAATTACTATTTTGATTATTCTCATCCTTGGGAGCAGGAACCCGCTCTCTGAAAGAAAAGAGAAAAAACTCCAAATTTGAAATTTTCAATGCATGTTATTAAGCAATATTCCAAGCCTTGTCTATGAAGATTGCAGATACAATAATTAATCTCGATTAAAATTCCAAACCTTTATGGTAATACAAAATTAAAATTATAAATAAAATAAACTTTCAAAAGAACACACATAATTACCTAGGTAAGGAGGCATGTTGTCTCAGCAATGGAGAGCCTCGTTCACCTTTCCCATAATTATCCTCAAGATGTGCAAACTGTCGTTTGAACCGATCAACCCCACTGTGTCACAGATAACAGAATTATGGACTCAAATCCGAAGAATACAACAATTTTCAAGAACGTGCATTTCTTATATGAGATGCAAGCAGGGGAAATTAACCATCAGCTGTTTCTCATGAGTCAATACTATAATTTGTACAAGAATTGTTTTATCGATAAAAATGGATAATTAGGAATTGAAATTTTAATACTATGAAAAACTAAACTTGCATGCTATGAAGCACAGACACCAGACACGACACTCACACGTCGACATTGATAAAAAATTTAGAAAATGACATAATTAAATGTAATGACAAGTGTCGGACATGATATGTGTCGGACACCGGGACACTCCTTCAATCAAAAGTGCCTGTACAACAGAGCTTGCATGCTCCTACTCAAAAAAGAAACTTGCAGGCTGATGTTTTGCTAATGGAGGATCTAGTTCTGCACATGTATTTGTATAGAAAATAGAAAATATCCACCAGAACTTTGGTGCAACAAACCAATAAGGGCTCATTTGATGGCCGTGATAGATATGACAAGAGAATTGGATAAGAATAGGATATGATGAGTTTGATAAGATCTTAACTGGTGTGCACCATATAGTATTAAACAACCTTATTGATATGTTTGAGATGGAGTAGATAATGCATGATATAATAAATTGTGCAAATGACAATTATCATTTTGTGAGATGGCAGAAGGTGGTGGTGAAAGGTGAACCATAATGATGGAAGGTGTTCAGCGATGGAGGTTGCCCGGTGACAGTACTGAAAGAGGGTGCTCCGTGGTAGCAATGAATAATATTAGGCGAGAGAGATGGTGAAGGAGGGTATCGAGTGGTGACAGCAATAAAATGTGTGCTGTAGAGGGTACCTGATGTAGTGGTGGAGGGTGCCTGGCAGTAGTTGTATATGGTGTCGGGTGGCAGAGGGAAAAAATCGTTGGGTTGTGACGGCAGAGGGTGTCATGTAGTAACGTAAGATTTCGGCAGAGGAAGCAGTAGTGGGGGTTACTAGGCAACAAGTGCTACCATGGGGGAAGGACAAGAAAAAGTAGCAAGTAACAGTGAAAATTAAAAGAAAAAAAATTGTCACATTATTTTATCCTACTCTTATCTAACTCGACTTGTTCTCCATGATAAAGTTGACGATAGGGTAACCAAACATGACAACCTTATTCTATCCTATTCCCTCACAAAACATAGGAGCATAACCCTTAATGTATACAATACAAAGGATCCTGATAATGGTTGTAAAACTAGGTCAACTGAATGTCTTGTTTCGTTTAGGAGAGACCGTGTCTAGAGACAGGACAGATATGTCATCTAAGCAAATTTGCTTCCACTTATATGCATCAGGCCATCAATTTACAAATGCATGCTGGTTAAGCCATAGAGATCCAGATTATTAAAAACAAGAACTTAGATTGAACTAAGTATTAAGCTTAGGTTATAAATTATTTAAAAACCACTATGAAATCATTAGTATTACATCTCTACCTTGGATACATGAAGCTTGTTTGATCTCCACCACTAAGATATTCTTGGAGCATCTGAGGATGATACTCTAAAATCTGTTAAGTGCAAATATATAACAAGTTATTAACAAGGCACAAAGCAGAAGACAAAAAATCAAACCAATTCATCGAAATGAATGGTCAGACCTCTCGATAAATCAGCTCTCTAACATCATCTTTGGTCAATTTTCTTCTCTCAAATTCAAACTCAAGTTTTGAAATTGCTTGAGTGGACGGTTCACGGTCAACATTTGACAAACCATGAAAGTAGGGATCAGATAGTGCCTGCAATTACAAGCGTGACAAAAAAGTAAGGAACTTGGTGCACTGCATCAGCCATACTTATTTTACAGCTACTTCGTTTGGTGCATTCGACAGGTTTAGTAAATTTCAACCTCTTCAGCTGTAGGACGATCTTTAGGGTCAAATGCAAGTAAACGCTCCAGTAAATTAAGAGCCAATGGATCTACATTTGGAAATTTTTTGGAGAATGGAACTGCTTGCTTTTTTCGCATACTGCTAAGGTACCTTCTAGCTTTCTCGTTTCGAATCTGTAAAATTAAGATTAAAATTATTTACAAGAGGACAAGAGAGGAAATAAAGAAAGCCTGAAAGGCATTTACTGAAACAAATCATATTGAAAATTGTCACAGCATAAGATATCGAGCCTTTTAAAACCAGAAAGTAGAAGTTTATAAAGAATTAATAATTAAATATCATTCAGAGTTGTCAATCGCGGATTGTGGATAATAGCACTTTGTTCAAATTCCGCTGTCCAGCGGTGCTATAGTACCTCTGTCCGCTATATGACAATATTTTGTACTGAATAGCATATTGTGCAACAAAAGTGATTTGTTCAAATTTTGATATGCTTAAGCGTTATAGTTGCTATTTCACAACACCGACATCGTTAGCAATTAGATTCATCACAGCATGTCATAAGCTTGATTATTGATATTACAAACTACACACTAGATTTGCACAAACTAACCTTCGAAATGGATTCAGTAGGAGGAGTACCAAGCAAATCAGTCATGAGGTCTAACTGGTGCACCACATTTTTCCCAGGAAACAATGGCTTGCCACTAAGCATTTCTGCAAATATGCATCCAATGCTCCAAATATCAATTGCTGGAGTATACTGCAAAAGACAAGAATTTGAAATTACATACTTATTTCAATACTTTCAATTTCTTTTTTTATACACCACTGTTGTCAGCCAAGGATAGCGGAAATAGTAATTTGTTCAATTCCGCTACACTAATATTAGAGTGTTATAGTGCTGCTATAGCCTCTATTTGACCACACTTTGTACCAAATCACATATCACAAAACAATAATGGTTTATTAAAATTTCACTACACTATAACAAGATTTCCACGTAGAAAGTGTTGTATATGCCAATGTCCAGGATTTAAACTTATATGTACGACATTTAACAAGAGATTATTGGACTAATATAACAGGGCATAATTGGACTTGAAGCATTAACAAGAAGGGCTTACTTTTGAGAAAAAAGAACCACATAGTTCAGGTGCACGATACCACCGAGTCGCAACATAGTCCTTAGTACAAGAAAAATGAATCAGCAAGATTATTTAAAGGATAATTTTTGAACAAACAAAATAAGTGCAATAGATTGCCATTGTATGCACTATAGAATGCTTACGGTCCAGAATATAGCTGATGGAGCATCATTGAATGAAACACGAGCAAGCCCAAAATCACATATTTTTAGTTTGCAATCAGCATTAGCTAGGATATTTTTTGGCTTCAAATCACGGTGAAACACATTCGCTGCAAGAAAAATATCATCTTAGTTTAAGATTACAATCAGCACAGGCATGGGACTTAGTTACAAGCACACCTGTATGTGTATATTTCAGGCCCCGAAGAAGTTGGTACAAGAAAAATTGATAGTGCTCAGGAGTAAGATCGTCGTTTGCTTTAATCACTTGATGAAGGTCAGACTCCATTAACTCAAACACGACATAGACATCCTTGAACTCTCTTCGTGAAGGAGGAAGCATTATATGTTTAATTTCTACTATATCAGGATGTCGTAGCAAACGAAGGAGTTTAATTTCTCTTAGTATCCGTGTGGCATCCGATACATGCTCAAAAACATCATTGATTTTTTTAATTGCAACTTTTTCCCCAGAAATAGTATCCACGGCAGAAACCACAACACCATAACTTCCTTTTCCAACCACTTCTTGGACTTGGTACCGACTTGCCTCTCCATATTCGGTAAAAAATTCTACCTCTCCTGCACCCTGCTCGATAACCAGAAACGATTATGTAGAAATAATTAATAACATGTAAAGATAATTTAAGGACCAAAGATTCATTTGATCTTCTCTTTTGAATAATTGCAAATTCGGCATTAACAGGCACAGGAAGCATCATGAAACAAAAGGATAAAACTATGAACACATTCTTGCAAATTCGCATATACTAGAGATGCCTTTAGTGTTGGCACTTCTTCCGATTGTACATCAAAGTCATAACAATAACAATAAAAGACAAACCAAGCATGATAAGGAAAGGAAGGCCTGTCTGGATTGGCTTGTTTGAGCTTATACATTGGCATAAGCATTTGTGAGATTGTTTGGGATATAGGGCCTAATTCAATATTTGAGCTTACCTATTGACATAAGCGCTAAATTAAACTATTTATACAAACAAAGCCTAACTCAATAACTAATAACTGAATGCTACCTCTTACCATGAAGAAGCATCAAATAAAATCAATGACAATTGACAATAGTCTCTATCTAACATCAAAATCTTCTAGCATCAAATGAAATCAAACAAACCCAAAACCAAAATTCCCAAAAAAAAACAAATACAACCCAAATGAATAAATCAATTGTAAATCATAAAATCAAACAAACACAAAAAGGGGTTGGTTAAAAATTGAAACTTTACAACAACCACCATCACCCAAATAAGCTGAACTACAAAACCAATCAACATTATTGCATTACAAAGTCAAATCACATAAACAAAATCAAAAAAGTTAACTTTTTTATATTAAAAACTCAAAATGTAGATCCTCATTGAACCCAAAAACAAAAATTTAAACTTTACAACAACCGCCATTACCCAAATAAGCTAAACTACAAAATCAATCAACATTATCATATTACTACATAAACAAATCAAAAAAGATAACATTTTTATATTAAAAAACCAAAAGGGTCAATCCTGATTGAACCAAAAAGCATAAAAATGGAACCTTTTTGAGACGATCCATTACAGAAGGTATGAAAAGTGAACGTGTAGGAACTTTGAGAAGATTTAAAGAAGAAGGGTCGTTCTTAATGTTGTTGGAATCATTGTTTGAATGAAGAGGGTGATTGGCATTGTTGTGATGAGAGTTAATAGAAATGGTACGATGAATGAATCGACGAATGGCATGAACGAGTGTACCTCCACCACCCATATACACTTCCTTCCTCCTCAATCTTCGCCACTCCTCCAACCCAACATTGCATACATTGATTGATTCTCTCTCTCTTTTTTTCTTGACAGTTTTTTTTTTACTTTTTTTTTTCTTCTTTTTTTGGAATTTTCTATGCCCGAATGTTCCGGAAAACAATGATTCTTTGAGTTTTTTTGGATTTTTATTCAATTTTCCTGTTTTATGATGTAATAAATAAATAAGGGTAAATACTTTTTTTCAAAAAAATAAAATATATTTTGTGCGTATTTATTTACTATCATTGTACTTGTATCCATGGATTATTTGTTTGGTTGCTAAACTTGTACAATCCAAGTGTGAAAGAGTGGAGAATTTTAGTTCGAATTTCAACCTCTGCATATTAATGTTTATTTTGGTTATCAACTGAGTTGTATTTATAAGATTTATGCATTAATATATAAATTAATTGTTGAAATTAGAAACATAGATTAATGGACTTTTTGAATGGTAGATGTTAATACTTTAGTTGTTATCTTAGTATTTTATCCATTAATATGATTTGAACCTTGGATTTTTAACCTCAGCGGAGGTTAGATTTAGTGAAAAGGTTGTAATCTCTCAATAACTTGAATCAAAGTTTAAATCTCTATCGGAAGATGTGTTTACATTAATGTCTAACTGTATCTCAAACAAAATTACCTTTGATGAATTGAACATGTAAACTATAAGTGTTAACTTGACGTTATTTACTTATGTAACTCATGACACTTAATAACTTTAAATCTTTTGTAAAACATTCCATTCTTATTAGTTTTTTTTCTCACTAAAATTCTTGTAAATAATAGAAACTCAAGTTTTTTATTGGTATTTTTCTATTGTTACTTCTTTCCAACACATTTGTTCGGAGTTAAATTAAAGGATTAAATGCCCAACTAAGGGTCTGTTTGGTTCGAGAGTTTTGGAGGAGAGGGGAGTGGGGATTTTTAATTTAAAATGTTTGGTTCAATTTTTAGAAGGGGAGGAGAAAGGAGCAAATTTTATTGCATTGTCAAAATTATCCTTATATTAATTTAAAATCTCAATATTATCCTTGGAACAACATTTATTATTATTATTATGTTATATTATCCTTGAAACAACTTTTACTATTATTATGTTATAGGTTATATTATCTTGTAACAACTTTTATTCCATACTATTAACAATTTTTTCTTGTAACAACTTTTATTACTCCTTGTAAAACCCTTTTGCTGATTTATTATTTCATCGTCTACATCGTGTTGTTGTAGATTGCATCGTTATTGTTTCGTTACTTTATTATCCTTATTTAATTAAGTTTAAGGGTAAAACAGTAAAATAATTTTAAAATATCTCTCCTCCCCTTGTGAACCAAACACACTTTTAATTAAAATATCTCCCCTCCCCTCCCCTCCCCTCCCCTCCCCTCCCCTCTCCTCCCCTCCTAATTCTCGAACCAAACAGACCCTAAATAGCTCCACAAAGGTGCATCAAATCACTCACTTGATGAGAAGAACTATGGTTTGGCGGTCTAAAGTTAGGGATGCATGCTCTGAAACAGATGAAAATCACCCAGCGAGGGATGGTGATTTAAGTTCGAGTTGAGTGATAACAAAAACTCATTGGAGAATAAATGTTTATTTGACCAACAAACAACTCACTCACCCGACAAGGGTACTTTTTTAGAATCTATAAATAAAGGTTTGCAGCCTCGTTTAAGGACATTCTTTGTTTTGACAGGTTTAGAAAGAAAAAAAAATAGTTTGGGATAGTGAGATAAGACAGAAAAGAGGTAGAACATCGTAAGTAAGGTTGATTGACACAACATTGTGTCACCCTCTCATTTATATCGTAAATTATACATATTATGTGTAACTAATCTCTCTTTGAGTTGAGATTAGGTGTAATTTGTTAGGAATCTAATGTAAATACTTGGTATGACGAGTTATATATAAATCATATTTTCTTATGTCGATGTCTCTATTTTTACATTTTATACTTTTTCGACGTGCAATCCAAAATGGATCTTTTGATTTAGGCAGTGCTAAACATATTTATTTGTAAGGACATGGGTAAATGCATTTATATATGCTAGTTACAAGACATCGTATTGGGTTTGCAATCACATACATTGTTGGAGCGTAATGTCTTTCTATTAGCCAACTAGGCGAGACATCTGAGGTTAGAGAATAAAAAGGATCTTGCGTTATATGTGATACATTGAGATGCATGGACGACGATAGGTGAATGTATAATTGAAATAGGAGCAATATATAATCGATCAACCACTACCAACCGTTTGTTTATGACCACCACTTTTAACAATGAAAATAGTTGAACAATTCTTTTACCAAGTCCCCGTGCTCTCAAGTTAAATTAATGTTGTCTATAAAATTGATTTGATTTGAAAACAATATTTGCAACTTTTGAGTCTAAATGTAATTTTTACAATAAAATTTACCGTTCAACTCGCTTTGATGTCAATATATCAAAACATAAACTACATAATACTCTACTTACTTTTAGGTAAAATCAATTTATTCAATCAATATTTTTTATCCCAACACCAAATATACACTTAGGAATTTGTTATAACTTTTTTTAAAAATGATCCTTATAATTAAAATCTTTTTGATATAATTTTTCAACAAAGAATTTTTAAAGAAAATTTCAAATGAGAAACTGGTTTGAATAATTTTTGGTATGATTTTTGTTTTGTATAATATGATTTCAAAAAATGTTTAAAATGACAAGCTATATTGAACTTCTTCTCGTATTTTTTTTTTATAGGTAAAATCAATTTATTCAAAATCAATATTTTTTATTGCAATACCAAATATACACTTAGGATTTTGATATAACTTTTTTTAAAAATGATCCTTATAATTAAAATCTTTTTGATATACTTTTTCAACAAAGAATTTTTAAAGAAAATTTCACACGAGAAACTGGTTTGAATAATTTTTGTTTTGTATAATATGATTTCAAAAAATGTTTAAAATGACAAGCTATATTGAACTTCTTCTCATAATTTTTTTTTGCGAGATATCTTTTAGAAAAATTATGTGATTTTTATCATGTTAAATCTTTAAAAATACATATCTAAGTTAATTGATGTCAATTTTTTTATTTTACCAAAAAAACTACTCTTTTTTTGGCAAAAGAATTTCTCTTACAATATAACAAATAAGTTTAAAATGAACTTGTACTATTTTTGAGTAAATTTTCATGAAAATCATTTTCCGAAATACCACAAAGAAAAAATCATTTGTCAAAAAAAGTTTATGACAAACCGACCCTTAATATTTTTAAAGATTAACCTTAATTTTTTTCTTGATAAATAGACGAAATGATAATAGTAATTTATAAACCTACGCACACAACTAAAAAGATTAACCTTTGCAGGTTGGGGTGTTTCTCTTTCCTCGCCTGTGAGGTCATGGTCTTCCCTTTCTTGTGTTGGTGCGGGGCGTCCTCTTGATGTATTTTGTACAGTTTTTCCTTTAATATCTACACACACATATATTTTGCCACTAAAAAAAAAAAAATGTCCTCAGTACCAATGCACTACTACTCAATACTCCTAATAAATATTTGAACACATTTTTTGTAGTTTTGCACCTTGGTGTGTGGTCCACATTCGATAGATAGCGTATGCAAGAGGTAAATGACTGAACAAGGAGAGTTACAATTCCAAATCAAATCAAATTATTTCAATTTTGATTTTCCCAATCTGCCTCTTGCTTTTCAAAAGGGCGGGAGTATTTCATTTCATATGAAATTTGAATTATAGTTTTGGCGAACAAAATAATTTCAAACCTTATCCAATCCAATGGATGATGTTGTGGTTTTTTGTCACATTACGTTACCCTTTCATTAATCCTCTTGGACTTTCCCACTGATTTCACTTTTGATCCTAAATAATTTTCCTATTTATAGTGTCTCAATTAATTAACACAAGCCCACCGTTTCTCTCTTTTTAACCTATGAATTCCCTAAAAAAAACCTATGAATGAAATCAATAAAGTTGATATATTAGCAATTCAAATATTTTAAAAAGATGTAATTTGTATAAATCAATAATATAAAAAAATTGTTAATCGCCTGGCTTTTTGAGAAAGTAAGTATATTAATTTGAAGTTTGACAAAAATGTGAATACATATTAGATAAGAATTGTTTTTGTTCTTAATAAAACTTGTCTACACAGATATTCAATTAAATGAACTCATATTGTCACTCATAAAATATATTTTTAGGGATAGTTTCTAAAGTTAAGAATCAAGAACATCGTATTTCTAAAACTTAAGAATCAAGAACATCATATCATATATAATATAAATGTAAATTCGTCTTTGTTTTTTAATAAGCAAAATCACATAAGTGGTTTTTTTAAAAAAAAAAAATCAAACTCAAGAACGTTTATCTTAAATTACTTTCTTCAAAAAAAAAAGGATTATAATAGACGAGTGAAGTCGTCACTAATACAAATTTTAAAATAATGTTATAGACGAGACATGTTGTCACTGTTCAAAATTTTAAAATAATTATTATACACAAAACATGTTATTAATAATTTTTTTAGAATAATAGTTATACCTGTGATAAGTCATCAATGATATAAATTTTAAATTAATTATTATACATGTGACAAGTCGTCTATGATACAAATTTTTAAAATAAATACTATACATAAAAAAAGTTGTCATTGATAAAAAAACTCCCAAATTAAATAAATCATTCAAACCAATGGATACCCGTGCGGAAGCACAAGTATCTTACTAGTTGTCTTTTAACTTACCATTTAAACTACATTCATCCAAGATTTGTCAAAGTAAATATTAGTTAGGATAAATTCACTTTGGTGTTAGTTACATAATTGATACAAATCAATTTTTGTTAGAATAAATTATATTAAATCCACTTGGACTGATTTATCACGATGTATTCCCGTTTGAGTTTTCTTGAGTCAAATCCTATATTTCTCGGTCGTTGTATCTTTTCTTTTTATTTAATATATTTACTTTTCGCTTAAAAAAAATTGTCAGGCAATTATTTTTTTGAGGAGTGGTGTCCCATTTGTTTATATAGAGATAACCAAAACAATTGAGAAAAGGGAAAAACAAGGGGCAGAAAAGCAAAAACCAAAATGGGAAATCTTGGACAGAGTAAACAAATCCAACAGAAGTAAAAACATTAGTTAGAGGTAAACAGGGAAAATGACAGCTATAGAGGGGCCACGTCACTGATCCTAGTGACGAATGTTGTAATGAACGGTCAAGATGATATCAATTGCCAACCTCATCTATTATCGTCATCATGTCATGCGTTTCATCACTGAAACCCATCACTCCTTTTTTTTTTTTTTGGGTGTACGAAACCCATCCCTCCTACTCCTAGTCTCCTTAAGGTTAGGTTTGTTTCATTTTTAAAAGGGAAAAAATAAATTAGAAGTACCATCAATTTGTATTTGTTTTATTTAAAAAAATTATGATATAACCTTTCAAAAGAAAACAAAATCAATTAAAAATTAAATTAATAACCTATGACTGATTTTTTCAAAATAATTTATAAATGATAAAATTTATTTATTTTTGTCAAAGAAATGATTAAATTTATTAATACACCATAAATTTAATTTATGTTATAAAATAGAAATGAAATCTAATTTTAATTAGACATACCCATTTTGGTAATTATACACCCAAAATCAATTTTAATTCAAACTATCCAAACAACATGAATTGATAAAAATCACTTTTTCTATATTATATCCAAACATAAATCAATTAAGTTCAACTAACTTTTAGACAAAATCAACTATATCAAAATCAATTTAGTCAAAATTAATTTTCGTCACTGTATAACTAAACATACACTTAATTAATCTTGACATAATTTTTTTTTTGCAAAATTTTGACATATTTAAGAAAAGAAGAAGTTATTTTATGGGAAATGTTAGAGAGTCTATTCGAAGATTCTTTAAAGACTTAAAATAATTAAAAATTTTTTTATAAAAAAACTGTTTTTAATGTATTGTAAATTAATGTTTTTTTTGAAATATTTCAATTATTATTTTAATAAAATCCACAACAAATATTTAAAAGTCAAATATGTTTGGACTCGCTATAAAAGTCACAATTTTCAATCAGTTTACATAAATGTTTGTCAAAATTTAGCCCTTATTTTGATTTTATAGGAACTAGTAAATGCATCGACTGAAATAAGTCAATGTTTGTTTTTTTGTAAAAATACAAAAAGAAAAAGTAAGATTGAGTAAATCATGGGAAAGACTAACGAGTGCCTTAAGGGCTATCTTTAAGAACTTTAAATAGTAAATTTTTTATGGAAAGTTGTGCATTCAATGCATCAGAAATTGAAGTGTTAAATTATAGTGTAATTTCTTAATTGAGAAACCTTAACGAATGTTCTTCGAAAATTCGTTAACAAGACCCATAAATTATATATATGGATAAAAATAAAAAAAATCTTATTTATAGTGATTGAAATAGACCTAACTCAGTTGAAAGAAAAAAAAAACTCCAACTCACTATTTTATTTTATTTTTGGATTAAATAAATTTTTCATCTTTAAAAATATAGCAAATTTTGATTTTGACCAATAAATTAAAATGGGATGCTTTACCCTCCCAATTTATTTATTTTATTTTTGGTCCATTAATTTTCATATAAAAGTCAAATCTATGACCCTTTCATGTTGAAGATGTATCCAATTTTTTTTATTACGACAAAACGTATCCAAATTATTATTTTTCATTTTTTTTGGTAGTCGTAGTTTAAATTTCAGATCTTACATATATTATACATTGTTCCTATCAACTGAATTAATCTCACGAGGACACACTTATAAGAATAAGAGACTGATAGAAAAAAATTTACCATTTTTTTTAGTGCAATGATATCAAAATTGTTTTCAAAATGACATCGTTTAATTTTAATTGAACCTTATCCTCAAAAAAATAATTAGACCCAAACATAGACTAAAATCCTGAGAGTAAGGCTAAAAATCCTTCAAAAAGCGTTACTTGATTAATTACTTCTTGTCTCATCTCATTTGAAATTTAGATCCCAATTTCCAATTTCCACCACACACCTCACACTTATTTCACATTTCCACCTAACCCTTCTATGATCTATCCCTTTTTCATATTATAAAAAAAAAAAAAACATTTTCACACACTCTCTCTCTCTCTAAATACCCTAATATCATCTTTATTCACAATTATTCATTTCATTTCCCATTTTTCGAATATTACCCTCTCTCTCTCTCTCTCTATCTCTCTCTGTCTCTCTCTCTCTCTCTCC
>Ga0315915_1005803_pt1 | contig 15275 bp, 7 predicted proteins | sample MpolbnodulesMG_FD_207738 | JGI IMG/M metagenome (GOLD analysis project Ga0315915, IMG submission 207738) | Medicago polymorpha root nodule microbial communities from Los Angeles, California, United States - branched nodules | ecosystem: Host-associated > Plants > Roots > Nodule | place: USA... | reverse complement strand
CTGCTGGACAAAAAGAGTAACATCCTTTCCCGCAATAGGAACTGATTTGATGCTACTTCCAATAACATAACCATCCGCAACTGGTACAACATGTGTAGCCCCATCTCCGATATCAACTACCACTCCTGTCATCTCACACTAAAAAGAATTCTAGATCAGCCTAAAAACTTCAAAAAACAATAATATATTACTTGAAATCTCCAATATGCTAAACCAACATAATATTCAACAGATGATAAACTATCCCATGCGCTTGTAATATTACAAAACCACCGCAGCCAGTTCTTACTCAACAGAGTGATTCACTTTCGGTTTCAAGCAAGATATCCAAAGCATTTTGTGTTTAGAATTTAGATAGCTAGGTAGCAAGTTGTACAAAAGATATACCACAAGTTTGAATAAATAAAACCTCTTCAAAACTAACCATCCAATTCTATTCCATTATTCCAATTCTATAACATAATACAACAGCCAAAAGCATCTTCCCACTAGGCAAGTTTTCATAAATCAGACAATGTCATAGTATCCTATCATAGTAATACAAAATCTTTTTTACTAGCACAAATTACACACCTTAGACGTAGTGTAGCCAGCAGCGAGAGCAAGCACAGAATTCACGGCAATGTAAAGTCCAGGCACATTAAAAGTCTCAAACATAATTTCCCCAGTATACTCACGACTCTCAGGCGCTGTCAACGGACTCTCCGTCAAAAGAAAATAATGATCCTCGGGATCACACCTCAAATAATTAAATATACACTGCTGCCAAAATCGCTCCATGGCATCCCAATTTTCAACCTGGCCATGCTTAATCGGGTAAGTGAGATTATAAGTACTACTAGATCGAGACTTAGAAAGCGCATCATCTCCAATAAAGAAATCAAGATCAGCCATAACCCCTGCATTATGCTGTGCAATCCAATTTCCTTTAGAAGAACTCCTCGATTGATTCAAAAACGACTCGTTAATCGCAACCACAGTTGGAGCAATAAAACAAGGTTCAACATTACCAGCAAAACCCATTTTCGTATACCTGCAGCAAAAACACATTTTTACAAATTCAACACAAACCCAATTCGGATATATCGATATCACACACAATTCCAATCAAAAAACTAAAAAACATCCCATTCAGGCATTTCAACAAACATATGGTGTGCAATATTGAAAGTAAGAAAAAAGAAAATAAACCCAATTGGGTAAATAGAAATGGAGTGAGAAAAGGTACCCGGAGCCATTGTCGATGACAACAGCAGGACGAGAAGCAGCTGGGTCCATTAGAAATATAAAAAAAATGGTGAAAATCGGAAATGGATCTGTGAGAGTGTAATTCAGATCCAGTAGAGAGAATTAGGCAGAGGATCATGGTCGTGAAGAAGAAGAAGACTTTGATCGAAAGTGAAAGGAGCGAGTTAACGTAAGATAGTGGTTGTTGGTGATAGCTATGTCACTACTACTGCCCATAGTTTTTGTTTTCAACTATGATAATAAATTCAACATTAATTTGAGAAATGAATCATAAAACTAACTCTGTTTTGTTTTCATAAATATACTTTCCTTCTCAATGGATCTTTCTATCTGTTATGTCTCTTCTTCTTTTCTTTCTTCTTTCATTATTGTTGTTATTATTATTTCCTTTTTTAATGTTATTTTGTTGGGTTTGTCTGTCCGTAAAGACCAACAAGACAACCTAACCTTTCTTTTTCGGTATTGACGGCAGGTTAATTTGGAGGGTACAAATGGGTGGGGTTGTTTTGATTATAGGCCGTGTGATTTCTAGCTTCACCTGAGTAGATCATCACTTTCAGAATTCAGACCCACCAAACATGAAAATTATTGATTGAAAGATTAAATAATAATTAAAAATATATTGTCCTTCAAAAAAAAATTAAAAATATATTTGTATGTCATTTTTTATTTATCAATTAATTCATCGGTTAATTTTGTCAAATTAGTTGTCAAGTTAGATTATTAGTTAGTCTCTTTGTTCTAAATTATACGTCACTTTAACAATTTCACATTGATTAAAAAATATAATTAATGTTGTATAGAAAAGAGTAATTGTTGTGAATTGTTTTATAAAAATATATTTTATTAATGGTATGAAAAATATAAATTAAAAGAATTAAAAAAAAAAGATAAAGTAATAAATAGTAAAAGGCATAATAGAAAAATAAATATTAATCATTCCTTGATATTGTAAAGTGACATATAATTTAAAACAAACAAAATTTGCTAGCATGACATATAATTTAGAACATAAAAAGTATTTGTTATCTTTCACCAAATGAAGCATAATTTTCAACACACTGTCATGTTTAAAATAAAATAATCCAAATTTCATGTCTCACCACGTTTTATATGGTTTATTGAGAATTTAGGAATTTTCATTTTTGAGTTTAGAAGAATATGGGGGGTTCCGGGTGGGGCTATCATGCCATTATTTTTGTTAAAAATTGATAGTATTGCGTAGTATGTTCTAATTGTGAAAAGAGTGTTGATCCATTATATATTACTCAATTTTACAAATTTTGTAACATTTATGATTTGACATATTGATTCCCAGTTTATAAATACTTTTTTTTTCTGACAAAACAATTTACAAACATATGTTTTGTCAATTTTCACAGGACATTGAATAAGTTATGTTATAAATGAAAACATGCATTTGGATACAACTTATAAAATTAAAACATTTTCAACATAACTCTTATTCAGTTTTCTTCTTATAATATTATAAATAAATATTTTCTTTTCATATACATTGAATAACTAATCTATCTAGTTGATAATATAGTTCACATAAATTTGAAAAGGAAATGTTTGTTTATAATAGTGATAAGGGAAAAGGTAAAATGGAATAAAAGTCATGTTTGACTTTGGTGAAAATCACATTGTTGCTTTGTATAAAAACATCATCTTTCTCGTTTCTATTGATAATGTGCAAAAACATGGTGGTTTGTTAGCTATGTTTTCAAAACAGGTGTTTGAACGGGTTCTTTCCGCACTTGTGTTATTCGGGGTAGGACAAAACGCTATGTCCAATCATGTACTAATAATCTTTAAAAAAATTGTTAAATTAAAATCTTCCTAATCGCATGTAAAATACTAATTACGTGCAAAGTGATTTACACCTCATCATCTTCCTACATCCAATTCTTTCAAAAAAGGAAAAATATTTACTAGTATTCATAGAATATGAGAGGTTACATAAGTTGAACCTTTTTGATGCCCTGAATTTGATCGAAAAATTTCAAACTGATGAATCCAAATCTATTACCCTCCAATTTGTTCTAAAACTGTTCTGAATTTGTGAATATTCTACTTCTTCTGTCCTTCCAACTTAACAATTAACATATAATGTTGACTTTTATGATTGACTCTTATCTCTTCCAGAAGAGTGTATATCACAGGCTAAAAAATAAAATAAAATAGAGATATTGTAAAAAAAAATACACAATAAAGGTGTAGAAAATAGTTATGCAATTACGTTGATATAAGGGTCTAACAACCTATTATTGATGAATATATCTTCCAATTTAAGTCTTGTTAAGGCAGTTAAAAATATATGGTTGACAAAGTTGTTTCTAATTTTACCATATACATTACAACCTTTTTGTAACAAAAAAAAATATATACATCACAACCTTTTTACATCAAAAGTTAACGTAAGTAAATTGAAAATTCCTCATTTGTACATTTTTTTTCCGGCTCATTGTATATGGTTCTACGTTGAAGAACCGATGAATGAACGATTCTAATGTTTGATAATGAAGGTTTAACAAAAATAGTTATGATTGAATCTCTTAAAAATAATATAAACGTATTGTTTATCTTTGTGAAAAACAATCTAAACCATTAAAAGTCTTGCATAATAGAATTTATTTCCTTAATATAGATCTAAACAACCATGTTTGTTATAATGATTTTTTTAATTAAAATGTTGTTGTAAGGTAATAACATCATTGTAACTTTGTTATACAATTTTTTTTTTGTTACAAACATGGTTATATTAATGATATACCTTTAAAATAAAAAATAGCAACAACTTTATAATAATATGTTATAAACATTGTTGTAACATTTTTTTTTGAAAAAAAACATTATTGTAACTATGTTATTTGTTATATGGACACTAACGTAAAAAAAAATATCAATCAAATAAATATTATTAAATTAACCAGAATGGGGTATGAACTCTACACAAAGACAAGTTAATACATCCTTAGATCTTAGGATATTCTAGTATACGGCAGATTTGGGCTATCCTTAAAAAAAATATTGAGTAATATAACATTAGTTAATAAATGTGAGTACAATTCCATCTCAATTGTTGATGTAAAATCCAAAACCATACAAAAAAAAAATACTATATAAATTAACCAGTTTTGTAATTTTGTAATTGTCTATCAAACAAACATGACTCACTCTTTTGATGAATGAGTTTAAAGCATGATACCCGACGGACTTTAGACATTTTCCTCTGCGCTTGATATGTATGCCTTATTTTCTGGTACCATTATAAAATTGAGGTTCACTGGAGCCCTTATGTCGTAAGAACCCCTCTTAAAAATTAAATTAAAACAAAATGAATTAAAAATAGTTATACGGCGACATCTTAGTCTTAATCTTAATACTATACAAATTGTAAAATCAATGTTATTATTACTTACCACTAATTGTATGTCTCAATTATAAAGTCAATGTCTTAATACAAACTTTATTAGTATTTACAATAAAGTGCATAAAAATTATAATTAGTTTATAGTTTATTTCATATTGTTATTGTTAAACAATATGAAATAAACTATTAGTGCACGGGAATTTTTACTTTGTTTTTGTTTAAATCCTTCACATTTGACACCTTGTCATGTCACGATGGTTTTTGCTTTCATCTTTTCACCCTCCTTTTTGAATTGAGCATGACCTTGTCTTTGAGATATATGTACACAACGCAAACATTGGAGATCAAAACGTAGGTTAATGCTAAAAATACTACCACAAGTTCGAAACAATTTATACCACAATTTAATCAATTCTACTATAATCAATATCTAACAATTCAATCAAATAATAAACATTTAACATAATAAAATGAAAAAAATAGAAAACATAAATATGTGACAATTTATCCAAAAAAATCTAACAATTCAATAAAAATAAAACTAATGCAATAGGATAATGAACAATTATGGCATTTTATCACTCAAAAGGATAAAAAAGAAAGAAAAACAAAATAAATATTCATATGTTTATACATGTAAAATTGACATTTGAATTGAGGTTTAAAAAATAATATTAATGAAAATAAAATCGACTCCAGCTTGCATGCATATGCATATGTATAGTAACTCTCTATAAATAAGAGAGAGAGAGGGTTAAAACAATAAAAGATGTGGTTCTTCAGAGAAGACGTTTTTGTATCGTCTTGACATAAGTGAGTAATCTTTGTTTTTATTTAGTATCATTGCTTATTGAAATTGATATTGAAACGATGAAAGATGTCCATTATGTCAAGTTCTAATGGCACGGGCAACGAAAGTCATGATAAAGAGATGAATAAAAACTCAGTTGATGAAGATGCTACAAAACATGACTTTAGATGATAAAGTATTTAATGAACTTTGGGATGATATGCAAAATCTAGTTGAGACTATACCAGATCCCACCACTTTTGTGGCACTGATTTCTGAGAACAATATAAACAAACGCATATTGCGTTATTTGAGAATACTAGGTTACAAGATAATGCTCATATGTACAGCAAGAAAAAACTAATTACTAAATAAAACTATTGTGCGCATTATCTGGGGTGGCTTTAAGAAGTAAAAAAGAGTTAATTCTAAGGTACATTATAACACCCCGTTTTTCGCTAGGTTTATTTATTTATGAAATAAATTATTATTACTTACCATTGTTTATTGAAATTGATATTGATGCATTAACTTATAAATGGTTCAATATATTACTTAGATATAAGTTTCAATGAGCTCAAAGATGACATGATAGAATTAAAGCTTCTTCTAAAGATGTTAGATGTCATACGTCCGTTCCTAAATAAAGAATCGTTGTTAGTAACTTAATATCTATAACGACAAAATCAAACATACTCATAAATTATTTAGAAGATATTATTTATAACAACTTCTATGTAAAAGCTTAACTTTATATTAATAATCACAAATCATACATAATTAATATTTTCAAAAAAAAAAATTAATTTAAAGGATAAATTTTTATAAAAACCCATTTTAGTAAAATTGGGTGATGATTAAAAAAAATTAAAATCATAATAAACATGTTTTAGAAAAATTGAGAGATGAAGATCTAAAATAAGTGCAGTAATAATAGATTTAAGAAAATGCGCATGCCTTATTTTCAAGATCTGTGAAAAACAATAGTATCAATGCTAGCGATATCCCCTCGCCATTACGTTGAAAATCTCATTCCAAGATGGAAGGAAAGAATAGAGTACACACGTCTAATATGTATATATATATCGTAGACACGGTTGAAATCAATGTTATGTAATATTACTCAATATTATTTTGTATTTAAGGATAGCTCAAATGTGTCATATACTACAATATCTGATAATGTATTAATTTGTATTTGTGTAGAGTTTAGATCCCACCCCATCTTAATTAGTTTAATAATATTTATTTGATTGATAAAACAAAATATTAATTTAACGTTAATGTCCATATATCAAATAACATAGTTACAATAATGTTTTCTCTAAAAAAAAATGTTACAACAATGTTTATAACATATTATTATAAGGTTGTTGCAATTTTTTATTTTAACGTTATATCATTATTATAACTATGTTTGTAAACAGATAAAAATTGTATAATAAAAAGTTACAATGATGTTATTACATTACAACAACATTTTTATTAAAAAAAATTAGTGTTAAATATGTTTTTGATCCTTATAAATATACCAACTTTTCGTTCTAGTACCTCTAAAATTTTCCTTCAACTTTTAGTCCTTTTAAAATTTTCAATCACTACTTTTGGTCCCTATTTTTAATTAAATTTTTGTATTTTTAAATGAAATTATGCAGAAATATGTAGAATATTACCAAAAAAAAATCCCAAAAAAAATTACAATTTTTTAATCAAACATAAATTAATTATGAATTTTTAACCGTAAAAAATCTATAAATTCATATTAAATTCATGTTTTGTTAAAAAGTTCTAACTTTTTTTTGGAGAGATTCTTATAATATTATGAATTTTTTTGCAAAATTTTATTCAAAAATATAAATTCTACATATGAGTTTATTTTCAATTTCCTTACTTTAAATTTTGAAGTAAAAAGGTTGTGATATATATGGTAAAATTAGAAACAACTTTGTCAACCATATCTAATAGACCTTAATTTTAACATGGAAGGTATATATAAAAGAAGAATTCATGGAGAGATCAATTTGTTGCTAGTATAGAAACAGAGAACTTTAAAACCAAAAGCATCAAAAATAATATTTTATAAAGGTATCAATCAACAAATATAAGCTGAAAACAACAACAAATATCATCGTATCAACCACAATAAAAATGAAGATGTAGAAACAAACTCATCTTTTATGTTAATTCAACTGTTAAAAAAGGAAGATCGGGACATGACAAACTGTCTTTCTTAAATTACCCTACGATGTAGCAATGCTACCAACTATAAGTCCACTAGCTAGTGTAGCGATACCAACGTTTATCACACCATATATCAAAACCTTTTTTTCAACAGCTCTCCGAGGAGACATTGTCTCACCGCAACAACGTTAAAACTGTTTATGTAGACATTTAATGTTGGGTTGTTATGTTGAAATTCACCGCTCTCAAAAGTAGGGTTTGTAAGTGTGTTATTCAGTCTTAATTTGAAACAAAATTGATCGATTACTTGATTTGTATATAACACTTTCGATGAAATATTCTTTTGTTAAACTAGGCTTAAATTAAAAAAAACAAGAAAATGTGCGTGAGTAGTCATGTTTGATGTCATAATCACTTTCAGACTTACCATTTCAATGTTAAACGGTCTACAAATACTTTTTAACGAAGTTGGCTGAAAAAATTGATGACAATGTAAACTTTCAACGACACAGGGGATCAATAGTAACAAAAACAACTTTTTTCTTTGGTCGAATAACAAAATAACTTAAATGACTAGTTTGTTATAAAAATATAACTTAAAAAGCTATATAACATGTGTTTAACTTATAAAATATTAGTATAGTTCCCTTCAAAAAGAAAAAAAATATACAATGTAATTAGTATTTTGTAGAAACACAACTTCTGTAAAATAAACAACTAGCTTTAGTTTTTTTTTAGAAGAACTCACATTAATTATTTATAGCATAAAGTCTTTTTCAAAAATTATTTATAGTATAAAGTGAATAACATAATAAAGTAATCAATTATAGAGAGAGACTATATAGTTTGTTGAAATATTTATCATTAACTCGTTTATTTTTACTAACTACCCGCTTTATATATACTAGTAAAGGAATACAAGGGTAATGTGATGATTAGAGTGTGAGTTAATGGAAAGATTGTGATGAGATGAAAAATTCTATACCTATATGTATTTTAATATTAACATATATTAACATTTATTATTAGCAAAAGATAAGTTTTGGGTTAAAAAAAATCAGCAAAAGATAATTAACTATAGCAAAATTATACTATTAATCCTTTAACTTAGTTTTATATAACCTTTATGTTTTTAAATATTAACAATGCTATCCTTTTTTTTATAAAATACAGTATGTTATACCTCATTTAAAGAAATGTCAATGTGATCATTGTGTTATTGATGTGTCAGTTTTAATGATTATGTGGTAAATCCAAGAAGGCATTTAGTAAAAAAATTAACTTTAATTTTAAAAAATCAATTATTTTAAATTAGGGTTCTTCACCTCCACCACTATCCCTATTTATTATACATATTTTTCTTCAATCAACAATAAATAACATGTTGAAAACACAAACTAACCCTTTCTCTCTCTTAAAGATAAAGACTCTGTTTGGCAATGCAAAAAAAATTAGCTTATAGCTTATAGCAGATCGCTTATAAGCTCATATGACGGAAAAAAAAACCCTTTTGATAACGGTCTTTTCACCACGAGCTTATAACGCTTATTTTACTATCTTATAACTTATTTTTCAGACGCTATTTCAAGTAGCATTTGAACTTATAACTTATAATTTATTGTTTTTTTTTCTTTCCAATTTTACCTTTGTCATTTTAACTAAAACCCATTTGTGCCCATCTCCTAATCCATATCCCTACAAACTAAATGCATTATTGTTGAATTTTAATTTTACTTCACGACACTCACGACATTATTTTTTGTGATTGGCCAAGAAATGAGAATATAATAGCAAGATAAGTGGCCAAGTTTTTTTTCCTTGTTTTTATTACGTCTCGTTTAGCTAATTACGTTACGTACAATATATATTATTTATGATAATATATGCTTAACTATCTCTATATTTCTTTTAACAAAAGCTGTTAGATTTTTTCTTCTCTAATATTATGACAACGTGTATTATTAATATTGTATTAAAAATTCAAATTATTTTATATAATAATTAAAAAAAAAATGCACCGTAAAATTTTGTATTTTAAATACTGTGTTATAATATGTAATAACATTAGTACCGTAAAAAATGTGATGAAATTAGTTCTGCTATAGCAATATTAAATTATATGTTTAAATTACTAAATGTCTTAATTTTTAATTTATATAAAGTTTATTATGAATTAATAATGTTTTATTATGTCATTTTACATTTACCAGTTAGTTGAACTGCTAATTTTACCAAACACTTCAATTAACTTATCAGTCATTAGTCATCAGCTAGCTTATCAGTTATCCACTAATTTTACCAAACATGATCAAAATTGTAAAAACAATAGTGATTACAAACAACTTTAATACATATATCATTTTTTTTTAATTCTCGTAATTTTGGCAAAAGGGTCTTATATACAATCTCATCACTATCTTTCCATTAACAAACACCACCCCACCGCTTATCTCATATTTTACCGCAAAATAACCACATATTCATCCAAACTAATTGAACACTTCATTGCATATTCCATAACTTTCATTGTAAGAGGAGACATAAGTTATATATTTAAAAACGTAAAAGGATTAGGTCGAAAAAAGAAAAAGACGAAAGACGAAAGTGTTACCTGAAATTAAGTTAAGAGACAAATTGTGTAATTTTATCTTAATTTAACAATGATTTAGTTCCAAATATTGTGCATGATTTGATTAAAATGTGCAAATTATTCAAAAGATTTCAGCTTAATGATAAGAAGCTGACTATGTAACTTTAAAGAATAAGACTCAAATTCCACTAAGACAGTTGTAAATTAGCTCCACCCTAGGAGAATTCTGTACTTAGTTCATACTTTAGTTCTCCGTGAGACAGTTGTAAACTAGCCCACCCGAGGAGAATTTTGCAAACTTGACTATGTAACTTTTAAAAAATCGTGTCATTAAGTAGTTAAGTACAAAATGACTGCAAACAGAGGCAACAAAGGAAGGTTATGACAGTAACTGCAAAATGAAGTGCTATCCTCAACTAGAAAAGGGCAAACTTTCACCATAAAATGTGCGGCTGGCCAAAAAGGCAGCAGAGCATACACCATGTGGGCTGGAGATAGCAGTCAGGACACTTTGCTAAATCATGATAACAGTGCTATATGCTACCATTGACAACCCTCTTTAGAATTTCTAGCATTTTGAACAGCTAAAGCAATAAGAGATTTTCTACTTCTACAAGCACCTGCTTATGATTCCAATAATGTCAATACCTTAGTATGAATCCAACATACAAATCACCACTATGTAGTCACCTGCCTATTGCTGTTACTGTTAGTATTACCATTTTGTGATTCATCAATATAATGATAAGAAATTCTGTAGGAAATTATGAAAATCTCTTGTATTATGAACAGTTAAAGCCAACAAGAAAGAGATTTTATACTTCTAAAAGCAACCAACTATGATTGCACCAATGTAAATACGTAAGTATGAACCCAACATGCAAATCATTGTATTGTTGCCTTCCAATTACAGTTAATATTGCCACTTTGTGATTCGTCAATATAACATCGGGAAATTATGTAGGGTAATCACGATAAAGAGATGGAAGAAGGGATGCTGTTGATGCATCAGTGCTTTGATACTAATTTGCTGCCCAACAAGCATTCAAATGTATCTAAATAAAACACACACTGACAAAAGTGTAAGAAAGCAAACATATATTCAAAGGAAATGACAACAGGATATGAAATATGCATCGCGGCCAGAACAATAACCCACAAATGTAGACTTAAATTCCAGCGACTTCCACACATGATCCCTACTAAGTTGGCTTCCACATCTCACACTTTCAAAGGAAAATAAAGTTTCTTGGTTGCCAAAAATAGGCAATGCAAAAGGTTAAAATATGGTTCATAACCTGAGCCAAATACCAGTACACAGAAAAAATCAAGCAAAGCTAGCATTGTTCTAACGATTACTGGCAAGTACCATTTTATGGAACAATATCATGTATAACATCAAAGGACAATCTTACATATCCACTCAATTAAATTTGAAATGCTCGTCGAGTACCATATTTTATTTGAGCATATGACATCACATTGACAACAAGAGAAATTACATAGCAAAGGATAGAAAAATTACAACATTATGTTTGAATTCAATAAGAAGAATCCTTCTGACTGGCTTGCTCCCGAATTAATTGTTCTCTGACCCTTCTGATCTCTGCTTCCTTCTCCAACCTCTCTTGCTGCAACACATTATATCAATTAATTAACACAAAATATTGATCAAATGTTCATAATCTCAGAGCAGAATGAGTAATCAAATCGAAATCCTTAAAAGAACAAATTCACCACAGTCAATAACTCAATTAGCTCAAAATTGCACACATGAGTAAAAATTCGTTATACGATGAAATCTAGGGTTTGAAATTTTTGTTTCCTCTTAAATGAGTGAAATTAATTAATACAAAAACAAAAAGGGTGAAATTGAATATGGAAATTGAGAGAAAATGAATAGCAGGAATTGAATTATGATTAGAAGATGAAGAATTCGAAGAAGAAAGGGGAAAGAACCTTTTCGTCCTGATGAAGAGCGATCCAGACATGGACTTTGTCCATGGATTGCCAGAAAACGAAAGCTGCCAAGGACATTCCAAAGTACGTTGCAACCTTCACCATTTTCAATCGTTATTCTGCAATTCCTTCTTTGCTTCGATTCAGTTTCAGAAATCAATTCTCTTTCTTCTTCGTTAAGATGGGAAGGGAAAGTGAATTATTGTGAAAAAAATACTTTTCTTGGGCTCAAACTTTAGGCCCATCATTATTTTACATAGTCCAAATATTTGCATCTCCATCTTTTACTCTTTTTCTTATAAGTTCTTTTTTTTTTTTTTGACAAAAAAAAAGTTTAGACTCTTTTCTTGTTGGTCTATTTTCAATTGCATCGCTATGTTTTACTTGTTATCAAAATACTCTTAATTATTGTGTATGTTTTTATATTTAATAAAAATAAAAATAAATATTATGATAATAGTATAAATAAATCAGCTCTCCTAAATCCTACTGGTAAACTAGAAAATAACAATAAAAAACATAAATTATTAAAAATAAACTAACATTCCTGCCAAATTTTTAATTCTTATGGTTTAATCAACATGTTCATATATTTCGACATGAATATAGTAGTATTTTTTTCCAAAATATTATTATTATTATTTATTTATTTATTTTTATAAATTTGATATCCTATTCACTCAACTGAAAAAACTAATCCTCCCAACAAAACTCTTATGATTATGGTGTGTATTTTCCTTTATTCTAGTGTTCCACTTATGAAAAAATAATATAAATTTTTAAGTTTGGGGGACATTTTGCACATAAGTGCAAAACTTTAGGGGGGTATTTGTAAAACGTCATGTTCACTAACAGAAAAATTTGACGGAGAGGGTAAATTGATTAACGTTGTGAAATTTCAGGGGGGTAATTGAAGTTTTGTTAATTTCAGGAAGATAATTGACGAAACTTACAATTTCGGAGGGTAATTGCCTATTTACTCAAAAACTAATCCTCCCAACAAAATTCTTATGATTTTTAAATGGTGATGATTTTCAGAGCTATATTTATACTCAAGTCCTTTGATAAAGTTGCATGTAACCCAAACCATCTTATCCAAACGATCATTTGTCCATAATATTTCGCTGAAAATACGAGATAATTGAAATAGTCGACCATGATCAAGGTTTGGTGTTTCTATTAAGAGTCATCAATATCCCTTGTTTTCCATGAGTAAGGGATCTTCTGTATTTGAAGAAGTTGGGTGAGGGAGTTACGGATGTGGTTACTAGATAGTTGGGAATTGTTCAATAATGAGAAGTTATAGAATGGCGGGAACTTGGTTCTTTGTTCCTCATCAAACCGAGTTGGGTATAAGGCCAACTGATTTGATAATTTAAAGATATATTCAACGTGTGCGGAATTTAGACTAGAGAGTATCGACTAAGGTAATAAAAATTATAGTACGATGATATATAGTCCATAGTTTTTCAAATATAATGTCTATAAAGGCCAAGTGCTAAAGAAATTTTGTTGTTTCGTGTATGAACTACAAAGTTTTATGGCTGTCCAGTTGTTTTACAAAATCTAATTTTTCGGCAGAAACACCATAAACATTTTAAGGCACCGTTTGGATTGAACTTATTTTAAGCTTATGAAAAATAGTTTATGCAAATAAATAAATTTTTATTTTAACTTATAAAGTCTCACTAACGAAAATTGTATCTTCATAAACTGTTTTTTCATAAACTACCTTAAAAACTTATAAATAATACATAAAAACTTATTTATTTGCATAACCTGTTTTATATAAGCTCTAAAATAAGCTGATCCAAACGGCACCTAAGTGTATATAACTAGAAACAAAAGTATAACTTAAATTTCTAAAAATATATGTTAATTTTACGGTTAAGAGCGTTTTTGGTCTCTTTGTGTAACGCCTTGGATTTTAATCCAAGACATTACTTAAAAATATTTATTCTTCAGAAAATATGAGACTAATTTTTAATTTAATAGACTATTAAAAATAAATAAATATGAAATATATCTAAAAATAACTATTAAAAAGAAACAAACAGAAAATTGTTCTTTAAAATTGATTATCTGCAAATGGAAGAAATCTACATTCGAATTTTGTTAATGAGTTAATGCTAAAAATATAATACACATTAAAATTACATTTTCAATAAAAACCCTTTTTCTTTTCCCCGCGCGCAGTCAATCAACTTCATCACCCATATAACTTCAATTCATCATTGATACCTAAAATGTTGGTTGTAAGGGGTCAGTATTCCTAAACCACAAAAATACAATCATATAGACATAAAGACACAAAATAAGAAGAACAGTAAAACACTCACCACATAAAAGTCAAAAAGCTCAATACAAATAACAGAAACTAAAATATGAACTTTATGCAAATGATGCATGAGATGCAACTAGGCCATGATTCGGATATCGCCCCAATTGACATAGTAATATAATCGCCCCATTTGACACCTAAAGACAAATCGCCCCAATTGGCACAGTGATAAATCGCCCCAATTGACATAGTAATATAATCGCCCCATTTGACACCTAAAGACAAATCGCCCCAATTGGCACAGTGATAAATCGCCCCAATTGGCACAGTGGCAATCGCCCCAATTGGCACAGTGATAATCGCCCCATTTGGCACCTATGACACAACTATATGCCATGCTATGCATGATGTATAATCTTTTAAAATCATTATCACTTTCACAACTTCAATCAAAATTTAAACTTTCTTTCAAAAGCTTCATCAAATCATCTTTTCTTTAATACAAAGAACTCAAACACAATGTCATGCTATGCCACAAAAGATGATACTATTCCATCACACATGAAATGCAATAAAAACATATATTCCATTCTTTTATTTATATTAAAGTTTTCTTCTCTTATTAGGATAAGGGTTCTACGTTCAACTTAACTTATGAGATTATGAATTTATAATTGTACGGAATACCGCCCTTACCTGATAGCTTTCCTTCCTAGAAACCACTTTAGCCCCAAGAATTTCTCTCACAAGAAATCTTAGAAGCGGTGTGGATGTCGCAAAATAAACTGCCGCTAGATACCTCCTATGTGCCCTCCTATATGGTTTGTTCCTGCGGTGCTTTCTAAAAAAA
>Ga0315915_1005802_pt1 | contig 15276 bp, 6 predicted proteins | sample MpolbnodulesMG_FD_207738 | JGI IMG/M metagenome (GOLD analysis project Ga0315915, IMG submission 207738) | Medicago polymorpha root nodule microbial communities from Los Angeles, California, United States - branched nodules | ecosystem: Host-associated > Plants > Roots > Nodule | place: USA... | reverse complement strand
GATTGAGGGTTTGGGAGGGGAGGGGAGGGTTTGGGAGGGGAGGGGAGGGTTCACTTTTATTTTTTAAATAAATTACGAACAATGTAAAATGTTTTTTAAAAATAAATTAAGTGTTTTTGAAGTATTATATGATTATTTATCATGTTGTTAATTCGATTTTATAATGTTCGTAATTTAAAAAAGAAAACTAAGCCCTCCCCTCCCTTTCCCTCCTAAACCCTCAATCCAAACACACCCTAAGAGTTTCATATTTAGAGAAATAAGACATAAATTAGTTTATAAGTGGGAGATATCCTTCACTCTACATGTCGTTTTAGTAGAGTTGAATTAGGTTCATCTAAAAGTTCATTTAATTTCGCAGTATATCCAAAATTCCTAGGATCATCCACTATCGAACCACATTCTAGATGTCTAGTCATGGGCTAAATCATGTGTTCAGAGTCTCAGATTTGATTTGATGAGTTAAAGAACCAACATCTTAAGACTTATTACATAACCTTTTACCTTGGTTTTCATAGCCTTTTGTAGGCTCAATATTAGTAATGGTGCCACAAGCTGTTGGCTCTATAATTCTGTTCCCATTTCGTAGAGATAATATATATTTTCTATTGAAAGGAGAACAAAACTTGTAGTATATAATTAAATTAAATATTAAATAAAAGGATGTAAAGTTAAATTTTTAAATATATATTTTTATCACATGATAAATAAAATTTGAAAGATTAAAATTGAAAAACTAATAAAATGTCAATAAGCAAATCGTTTATTGCAAAAAGAACTTTGAAGATATTAACATTCTAAGGTTCAGAATCAAAAAGAAAGGAACACGACAATTAAGTAATATTGCAAAAATGCATGACATAAAAATTCATTCTCTTCTCACTCAATAATAGGTTACTTAAGGCATTATCAGTTTATCACAAATCACTTAAAACTTTCATACTTCAACAAACAAAAGCACAAACATATCAACACTTGAAAAGATCTGAAGATTACAAATCATAGCCTTTCAAGACCTTAATACATTCCATGTCATTGGCAAAGTACAAAGAACAATCGAAGAACCTCTTTTATATATATGATATGTTTCAAGGCACACATTCAGACATAAACACAAAGGGGAGAAGTTTGCTGAGTTGGGTATTTTCATATCTACAAATATTTGACCAGAAGCCATATGACAAGAACCAAACCCACTATACCAATCACTGCTAATAGCATGCACATGCATGAGCAACCTCCCTTAGTACGTTTGTTTAAAATTGCCAAGTTCTTCTGCACTCTCTGTTATCACAATAGAAACAGAAAATGTTAGTTGCATGCAACTTCTACAATATTAACATATCTGAATTCAAGTATTAAAAACTTAAAAGGGCAAAGGTGACAAATTAATTATTCAAAAAATATATTAGAAGCATTAGAAAATTAACCCATCACCCCACCTAGTCGAAAAATGACAATTTTATGTTAACTCTAGTTAATGGACATCATTAGCAGAAATCAGCACAGATCCATGAATGACATGGCAAACAATAATGTAAGTGTACTACTTTCCCAAATTAATGTTTATATTCCAAAATACTGTACCACAGATAAAGGCCAACTAACCAAAAATATTATACATCTATTTGCATTGTCAAATTGGTGAATACTAGGGATTTCTTAATTCTTAAACAAAATACCAATGAGAATTAAGAATTAAGGAACCTAGAAGCTAAGAAAATGAACAATATAGAATTCAAAGAAATTTTTGCATGATGAAGACTAATTAAGTATATTGTAAGCTTTTCCAATCTCAAAAAGTTTATTTTTGATATATGCCTAAAGAAAGTTGTGGTAAGAGTGTTACCCGCAGCCGAGAATCTGTGACATCTACATGTTCGTCCAAGTCATCCTAGCAGAAAATAAAGAGATTCAATTTTCAGACCGATAGAAAAACGGATCTCAAAAAATTAGCAAAGACAATTAAAATAGGATGGGAACATACAATGAGTCTAGTGTGTAGAGTCAGCTCTTCATTCACTGCCAACGCAATATGTTTTGTACTCAATACAGTCTCCTCCAATTTCTCAAGGCCCTCATCTTGTTCTGTTCGAAATACAGCCACCAAAATCAATATCCAAAGCACAAACTACATATTTCAATGTTGACACAATTCAAAATGAAGTTACCTTTCATAACTTGCCGTTGCAGACCAACAAGTCCATTGTTGTCCAGGCCAACAGTTCTGCTCATTGCATCTGGTTTAATTTCTGGCCCGAGCAAACTATCCCTATTTGCAAAGTTTGACATGTTCAAAGTTGAAGCCATTTGGTTAACCTTTGACCTCAAATTTGCAAGGTTGTCCTTGCGACGATTCATCTCTTTCTCAGACCTATTTATCATTTGACAAAGAAAAGTGAAATGCATTACATCACATGCCTTTGCAACTCAACAGAAGACAGTGGCTCTTGTATTGATAACATATTTTCTTATCAGAATTATCACAAAAGTTTTATAGTATAATCATAAGAAAATGAAAGGAGATAGATATGGAGAATTCCACAAAACATTTTTCAGAATAAAAAGCATCATATTACTACAGGACATTAAGTTCAGGTCCTCATTGCTGTAATAGCACCATCCTTTCTTAATCAGGGTAAACACCAGCTGAATACTCACTTTACAGGGAGCTTTGACAAAAGGGATTGCAAGCTATCTAGTCGGGTCCCCAATATTGTGATTTTCCTTCTTATAGCAGATGCATGACGTTGTGTTTCTGGTCCAGATGAGGCAAATGAATTATGTTCAGAAATCATGCCACTGATATCATCGGCAAGTTTCATTGCTTCATTATATTCCTTCAACCATGAGTCTGAAGAAGATGCCATTGGCCTGAAATTAGGTGAAAAGGAAAGCAAAATTGAGAGGCAAATTATAGTGATTATATAGAAAAAATCATTAATACAAGTTGTACAGTTGTACTTGTCAGATTTTACATCAAACGACACCAAAACTGAAACAAGAGAAAGATACCATATAATCAACAATCTAGATAATCCCAAAAACTTTTAAGTACTTTCCAGTAAAATAAAGAGATTTTCAATTCCACGTGATTATCACGAAATGAATACTACCTGGCTAGAGAAACTCATAAAACTATGATTTGATACAGTAATTTACGTAATAACTCCCACTTATGATAATTTAATATCCAGAGATTGCAGCCTACTCAGCTGCTCAAAACAGCACCCCCATCGGAATACAAACGTGCCATCAAAGTTATGATAACAAAAATACTGAAAACACTCTTAACACTGACACAATGGTAATTTACATTATACCAAAAACTTGCTAGACTCAACCACCAACATACACTGTCTCCAAATTAATTGCGGCTTTGATTGCAACTGAGTTCCATAAGACATTTAAAAATAGAAAATATTTTCAACTTAGTAAGTAAACACATAGCCAGCTAATATTTTGAAAAAAAGTCACAAATTCACAATCTATGTGTTCGCAACATTGACCCAAAGTTTATAGCCTGAGAAGGGTTTTTCGCTGTTGAAGAAACCTATTAATGGAGAGAAAAACTACAAAGTTAGGAAGACATGGCTGTTAGTTAGCTACATAGAAGGAAGAAAAACTGTTCTAACCAAGTAGAAACCAACGGCTGACAAAAGAGCCAAATCCCCAGAAACTTTACCTGATTACCTGTCTAAATTTTGATCCAAAGAAGGAACAAAAGAAGAAGATATTCAAGACACCCTAACAAAGGAATAGACCAGCAGCCAAGTCTTCGTTTAAATCTCACCGCTTTCTCAAATATTTATATGATAAGCAATACCAACACACCATTGCTATTAAAGCTTGAAATAGATTTAGGGCATGTTTGGATTGACTTATTTTAGTTTATCTACCAGCATAAGTATTTGTGAGACTGTTTGGGAGAGTTTATGGCATAAGTTGTTTTCAGCTTATTTGCATACGCTCTCCAAGATAACTTAAGAAAATAGTTTGATTTATTTTATTTCTGTTATAAAAAAATAGGTTATACATAGGCGCTTATATGATAAAATCTCATGCTATTCACATGCCTAGCTTATACAAACGTTTATCCAAACAGGGCCTTCGAAAATCTCCTATACTCCTTCGAAAATTCCTCTCTCTATATCTAATAATTTATAACAAAAAAGCAAACCGGATAGAAACAGAAGCAATCCATCACATATACCTTAACAATAACTGCCATCTCCTATACTCCTTCTAAATCAAAATCAGTGATGTTAAATAACGGCTACAGAGGCACTATAGCACAGTGGAACTTGAACAAATCACCACTGTTCTGCAATAAACTATTTAGTACAGTGTGTCAAAATTTTCTACTATCGTGATTAACAACACTTCTCAACATGAATTTTCACAAAAGATATCAACCTCTTCGCGTAAAAAACCAAACTAATTGCCTCAACAACAAATTCATCTATTAAAATCTACACCCACCACCATCACCTCCTGATCACAGAAACAATGAAAAAATTACAAAATTCCAACCCATCACTAAATCCCAAAAAAATTAACCACCTTTAACATCAAAATCATACACAAAACACACAATTCTACAAAACCAACAATCAAAACAAAAAAAGTCAAAATCATCCAGACAAAAAAAACACGTTTTCAGCATCTCCACAATCACAAATCAAAATTCAAAACTAAAAAACAATTAAAAGCACACGAAAAAACGAACAGATCGTAAAGAGTAATCAAATTTCACCTTCAATTTAAGGAGAAAAAAACTTTCTCTGAATTAGGGTTTGGTAATTGAGATGAAAGAGGATCGTCGACGAGAATGATCTCGATACGATGTCGTTTTAGGAAGGTAGTAGCGTAACGGCGCGGTAGCACCGAGCGGCACCGTTGTCGTTTACGAAATCTGAATGAAACGGAAAAAGTGGTTGAAAGCAGCGTCGTTTATGATGTCTCTTGTGGATTGTGCTACGTCTACGCGGGTTATTTTGTTTTCTTGTATATCTCTATGATGACAGGTTAATAGGATAACATTTTTTTCGATGAATATTTTAAAAATATGAAATTTTTATAATTTTTTATTGTATATAATTAAAGATATTAATGATCAAAATTATGTATTGATATGTGTGCAGTAATTGACTGTGACATTATTTTGAAATAGAGAGTATAAAAAGATGAAGATAACATTTTTTAAATACAATGTATTAGGATAAGATATATTTCTTTAAATTAAGATTTTTTTTTATGAAAAGGAAATTAAATTACTGCATCAAACAGATAAAGCAACACTTCTAATATCGTGTAAAAAAATTAAATGAAGAAAAGGACAAACAACATTTGAAATAAAAGATCTTATTGGCTAAAAAATCAACACATTGGATGGTTTCACGGTTAAATGTGAGTGATAGATGTTTAACTTCTTGAAGAAAAGGACGAGAAAAACATTTTAAGTAGTGTTAAACATAAACATGTCAACAATGATTTTGGAGTTTATCTTAAATTCCACCAAAGGGAGATTTTGTGGGTGTCTCGTTAAAAACTTTCACGTGCGCAGCTCATTGCAAAGTTAATACCATTTATTTTTTTTGATGGTGTCCGGGGTTCGATCCCCGTACCTTGCATATATTATGCATTGTCCTTACCAATTGAGTTAAGCTCATGAAGACCTTGCATATATTATTTTAGTGCTATGTCAATTGAGTTATAAAATATGGCAATTTAACTGAAACAAAAATATAAGGTTGGTCGAGTTTCCAAGTTCTTGGAAGCGCTTCATCCTTCAAAGTTTCCAAAATATATGTTTCGCCCACAAACTTTTCCTTGACCCTGTTAGAACCCTGCAAGTTGGGACTCAAGCTTACATTCCTTTGCTAGGTCTGTGGGGTACTAGAATACTAGACTAACTTCTATCATTTCTCTAGGAATTACCGTTGAATCGTATCTCCTCGCTGCTCAGACTTTAATGGAAATTCTCGGACGTGATCCAACTCTCTTATTTCATCGAGCATATCTAGGTTGTCCCTTAAGCCATGCTTATTCTCTACTTCTTCAATATGTTCCTTGCATCAGCTGTGGGGATTGATCTCGACCAACATCATGGTGTCTGAGCCATATACTAATCTAAATGGAGTCTCCTCTATTGAAGTGTGGGGAGTTGTATGATAAGACCATAAGACTGAAATAAGTTCTTTTGCTCTCCAACCTTTCGCTTCTTTCAACTTCTTCTTGATTCCATTTAGGATGACTTTTTTTGGCTAACTTTGCTTATTCATTTTCATGTGAATGCACCAGCGAAATGAATTTGTTTTGGATACCCATATCTTCGAATAATTATATTACTAAGGAGCTACTAAACTTGGTTTTGCTATCGGATACGATGTATTATGGTAGGCTAAACCTGCATATGATTTTCTTCCAATAAAACTTGCACACTCGTTCCACTGCAATGGTTTCTATTTGTTCAGCCTCGTTTCACTTTGTGAAGTATTAGACTCCTACGAAAAAAATTTGAATTGCCCAGGTTCTATATGGTCTCAAGATGTACACTCAAATTTTCAAAGAGTTATAAACATCATAACAAGGGGAAAATGAACCCCCCCTTTCAATACATCATGGGTAAAAAATGTGTGAGTTAGGTTAGCTAGAGACATCTATAAGTTAGAGAGGATTAGAGTTTCTCCTTGTGTTGGCTTAATGACTTGGCACTGATATTCCGGACGTCTACTTGCTCCTTAAGTATTGTCCATAGTCATTGGCAACTTAACCTCTAAGCTAAGTGGTCCAAGGCTCGGATTATGGGTTATCTCGCTCTGCTACTAGACCCTTGCAGTAGTGGATATATGGGTTGAACCCAACACTCCAATTCAATAACTCACTCAATAATGTAGATCAAAGATAATAACAAAAACTTGAGATGTTAATCATTACACCCATGGTGTCTTGTAATCAAAATTTTCATTTGTAAAATGGTAAATACCATATACTATGTGAACTTCAAATGAAAGTTTTAGGTGGTATGAATTTTTTATTTTATTTTTAGAGACTGAATCATCTAATTCAACTTATTTCATTGCAAAAACAATTTTTTATTTTTATTTTCGATAAATTTTTGAGTTAATTAAAATTAGTATGGTTAAATAATGACATGAAAATTAAGAGCAGGATTATTGATAACTTTATGGAAATGCCTTCTTAGGTTACAAGATTTAGACACAATAGATAGGCACACAAATATAAAAAGAAAAAAAAAAGCAAAAAATGTAAAAATTTAAAATAATTAAATTTGGACGAGAAAAATATATAGCTTTAAAGGGCGACCATTAACGATAAGCTCCACTAGCTACTATATAAGAGTAACTAACTCGCCACAAGCTATTGGATAAGAACGACCATGATATAACTAATGATAATTATCATATATAGAAATGAACATGTCAACTCATATAACAAATACATGAGATATGCAAAGAAGAGGTCCCCTTAACAATATGAAAAGAGGTTGTCTGCCATGTTGAGGAAAAATCCCTAATTAATTTTAAAGATAATAAACTTTAAATGATTAAGGACTTAATGGACTTTGATTACTTTCTTGGTATTTAACTTGTGCTCCTAGAAGCATGGACATGAAGCTGCAGATCCATTATCCTCTCTCTCCTGCAGAGAGTTCAATGAAGATTTGGCTAACTTTATCATACTTTATCTAGCAATTTATTGATGCATATGGAGAAGTTACTTTTTATGGATATAACACAGAAAAATCATATGGCACGCATTGAACAAACCTAGATGAAGAACATGAAGAACATCAACATTCTGACGAAGAACATAACAACATTCTGATGGTCAGAATGTTCACCCAGTTTTTCAAGTAAAAGCTAGTGGGGCCCAGGACACGTGGCAAAAGACCATTAGTCACCCTACAACGGCTATATGAGCCCAAAAACTCTATAAATAGAGATCAAGGCCTCGGCATAACTTGCACCTCTGCAAATCATACAAGAAAAACAACAAAGATTGTTTTGAAGCTTTAGCAAAAATTGATCATCACAAAGATTCCAAGAAGTCTTAAAAGTGTAAATCAATTCTCTCCTATCTTTCTCAAAAGATAAACTTCTATCTTCCTTCTTCCCTTGTCTGATTTCAATCATTCAAACTCATAAACAAATTGTTAAGTCTCATCTAGCTTTAGGGGTACTAAAGTGTTAGTTTGAGCAAAAGGTGCAAAAGTCTAAGTGGATAACTTAGCAAGAAAGGTGTAAGTCTGCTGAGGCTTAGAGAATACATGTATTGTAATTGTTCAGGTGAACAAGGTTGTAGGTGCAAGATTTGAGGGGTTATCTCAAGCATCATAGTGGAAACTCTCACAAGATTGTGAGGAGTGGACTAGCCCACATTGGATGAACCACTATAACTCTTTGTGTGTTCTTTCTCTTCCCTCTACTCTTTTAAATTCAGCATACACTACACACACACACACAAACACAATTACTTGATTAAAATAGTTGCTGCATAAATTTGTGCAAGAACATCAGAACGTACTGAAGCAGTTTTCATTAACTTAACTTTTCCAAGTAAAATACTTGAGAACAATTTTAAGTTGCGGGTTAATTTTTAAAGGGTCACAATTCAAACCCTCATTCCTTGTGACTATTTTATTTACTTCATGCCACGTCTATGTATACATCCTTACTCAAGCAGTGAAGGACAAGTCAAAACCAATAAAAAAACTACATAACTCTAATTTCCTAAGATCCTTGGGGATACATAGGACCACAGAACCCCTGTCGAGCTCATACTTAAATCATCACCTTAAACTTCAGCATCTCCCAACACCATAGACTTGAGGGTCTATAATAGTGTACTCACTACAAGTACATTTGGCGAAAAAAAGAAAGAAAACAAGTGTCTATGCAATGTCGGTGTGTCTAGACAAATATATGTTTGTTTAAGTGTCGGTACATTAAGAACATTATGTTTCCCAAGTCAAAATCCTTGACGTGAACAAATTTATGTTGCTTTCGCTAGTCTTTACTATTTGTCAAAGCAACTAGCAACACATTTTATTCAATCTTTATAGTCTATATTTGTATGATTAACCAACTATAACAATCTTTTCAAGAGTAATAATCAGACTCAATATTTAAGATTTATAGCATTTGCATACACCACACATTAATCACTTGCGCTACACACAATATCCACTAAAAAATAGTATGAATCGAGTCTGACAAAAAACTTCATATGCTAGGCTTTGTTTGGATAGTAGAGGAAAGTTGAAGGAAAGAAAGTGTAAAGAATGATTGTTAGAGAAAATAAAGTGAATAGAAAGAGAGTAGAAAGTTTGGATGATGTTTTAGCTGTTTGGTATGAGTGAATGTGCATGGAAAGAAAGATTCATATTTAATAAAAGGACTAAAATATCCCTATATAATCTAAAACCATACGACTTTTTTTTATTTCGATAGAATACACCGTCATAGTTTACTTTCAATATCTATATTATAATTTTTATTTAATATATTTTAATATCACATTGAAAAGGATTACAATTTCTTTTTATATGTTAAGAATGCATTTGCATAACAGAGAACGAAGCGCACCAACATCTGAGAAAAGAAAAAAAATTAGCTTAATTTTTTTGATTAATTTTTTTATTAGACTAAACAAAGAGAATGAGGGCATTTTATGTAATTTTGCTCAAAATAGTGCCTTCCCTATACTTTCCGTTCACAATAGAGCGGAATTTTTTTTTTTGTGGGACTCAGCTATCGACATCCTTCCTCCCCTTTTTAAGGTGGTTTCAAACGATAAAAAGATTCTCAATCCTTCTACTCGAGTTTGTTAAAAAAAACTAAAATAGTCTATCTACTGATTATTTGTGCCATTAAACAGGCTACTTACCTCTATTTTGCTAAATAAAGTTACAATTTATCTCATGTAACTTTTTAAGATTTAGCAAGAGTCAATTTAATATAAAAGAAACAAAAAAAATTACCAAAAATCTAAAATGGGTTTTGGAGTAGATATTGCAACAATTTTTCTCAGCAATACATTCACATCACCAACAAATTCATCTCTTAGAGAATAAAATCGAAAATTGTAGATTTTCGTAAGATCCCATGGCTATTGGTTCACCTCTTAGAAATCAAGAGCAGTTACTACTTTAGGTTTATGTTTGGTTTTGATAAATGAACAATATATAAGCACAAATCTGGGTTCACCATCATCCTTCATTTTTTTAAAACCTAAGAATCAAAATCAATATTGCAAAACTCATAAACATTCTTGAATCGGTTAATAACGAGAATAATATTTTGAACATGAATGGGAGTCAAGAAGGGTACATATGAAGGGACATGAATATTTCGAAACAAATCGCAACTAGTGAAAAATTAGGGGACCAAAAATGCATGTAAGTCTAATCTTTTATACAACTAGATTGAAAATTTAAATATGTTAAAAATTCTAAATACTTCACAAAAATATTTCCAAGTATTCACATAATTAGTAGTAGTGTAACAAAAAAAAAAGGCTTAATTAATGATTTGGTCCCTTAAGTTATTTGTTGGTTACATTTTGGTCTCATAAGTTATTAACGTTACAATTTGGTCCCTTAAGTTAGTATATGTTAGCCAAATAAATCTTCACCGTCAGTCTTTTGCCAAAACGTTAAATAGGTACATGTGAACGGTGACGTGACAACTTGCAATGTGTATCCACCTTAGACATTGGCTTAACGGTTTTGACGGTGGGGATTTATTTGGTTGATGGAAGATGACTTAAAGAGACCAAATTGTAACGTTAATAACTTATGGGACTAAAATGTAACCAACAAATAACTTAAGGGACCAAATCATTAATTAAGCTAAAAAAAAACATAATTAGGGCCCGTTTGGATTAGCTTATTTTAGAGCTTATATAAAACAGCTTATGCAAATAAATAAGTTTTTATGTATTATTTATAAGTTTTTAAGGTTGTTTATGAAAAAACAGTTTATGAAGATACGATTTTCGCTAGTGAGAGCTTATAAATTTAAATAAAAGCTTATTTATTTATATAAGCTATTTTTCATAAGCTCAAACCAAACGGGACCTTAGTAGTAGTACGCTAGAATATACTAACTTTGTTTGTAAATAATAATATGAGACTATATTGACAAAATCATAGGAATTAAAAGAATTGATATCAATGCGTTGTCTATTTCAACTTGAAGCTATGGGAGTTGAATGCATTAGATTTAAACCTGAACGAGGGAGAAAAAACTCAGATAACAACTAATTACAAAATTTTCTTTAAAAAAAAAAAAAACTAATTACAAAATTTGTTATTCAAACAAAAATTGATAGCAATAACTTTTAACAATTAATATTATTTTTCAAAATTTTCTTTTATTTGATTATATAGGAGTATTTAATTATTTCTTATAGAAAATATATAAAATAATTAAAAGTATTTTGATAGCCCAAGGGAGTTGGGTGCAGTGAAAGAGACAAAACTCCTACGATGTAGCAAATTAGAAAAAGAGTAGAGTTATATTGACAACCAAAAATCAATAACTTATCCCACGTTGTATTTACATGAAGCAATTCAGGCCGGCAAACATCCCAAGATAATAAAAAATTATTAAATTTTTTTACTTGTATTACATAACCGCATTAAAATATGGTGTGGACAACCTTTGATTTGTTTTTTCTTTCTTTTTTCTTTCTTTTTTCAATAAACCAAGAGATAAATGAGGCATCAAGATGAATCTGAAAGACAGATATCTCCATCCCTATTTCCAACTATTTATTTATGTATTAAAATATAAATTAAACAATAAACTTACAAAACAAGTACTCTTTCTTCAATCATAGCCATTGAATTATTTAATAATATATCAATGGTAAAAAACATATGTGTATGGCATAAAAAAGTTTCACTTCTGTATGCTAACCTTCATCGGTTTTGCAATATTAAGATGATTCACCGTGATTTTGTCAAATTTATTACGATATTATTTTGCCCCGGACTTAGTATGTTTCTATATATATATGACCATTTTTATTCAATTAAAGTAAAAGTTTGAACAGTTATCATGACAAAGGAGCTCAACCAACAAGCAGAGATATGTCTGGAGTTAGAAACCTTGTGGCAAGCTCTGTCCAAAGATTTGATAGTAACAATACCAAAAATTATACCAAACATTGTGAAAGATGTCAAAGTGATTGAAGGCAGTGGAGGGATTGATACCATCTTGCTTTTGACTTTCTTCTCAGGTCAGTGTTGCAATTTTTTGCTTTAGAAAAGTTTAACTTATTTTTAATGCAATTTTTGTTTTAGAGTATGTTAAGATTGGTTTATTTGAGGTTATCAACTAGTATATGCACTTGTAATTACATTTTGGGAGAACTTACGTAAACAACTTGACTTGTTTATAATTTTTTTTAGCTTATTTTTATAAGCTTTGTAAGATAGATTATGAAAACAATTTAGAACTTATGCGAAAACAATTTAATTTAATTTTATCTTTTGTTATTGAAATAGCTTATACATAAATTCTTATTATAATATATTAAATATCTTCCAATATTTCTAACCAAATTAATTCCTCTTTGTGAGTTGAATCATAGGTGTATCTCCGGTAAGTTACCAGAAGGAGAAGATCACAGAGCTTGATGATTCTTCCCATGAAATTGGGTTGCAAGTGGTTGAAGGAGGATACTTGAATCAAGGTTTCTCATTCTACAAAACAAGTTTCAAGCTATCTACCACAGAAGAGGATAAGACAGTGGTTAATGTGAAGATTTCTTATGATTATGAGTTGGAAATTGAGGAAAGTAGTGCATTTCCAATGAAAACATTAGAATCTACTTTACACTTTCTTAGATGCTTAGAAACAAATTTGTTGAATGGTGCTTGAGCATAATGTTATTGTCTTCAAGAATGTTTGAATGTGCTCAAAAAAAAAAAAAGAATGTTTGGATGTTACTTTTATGTGCCTAATTAATGAAAAGAATAATGTTGACCTTTAGAAATTATGTTTTTCCTTTAGAACAAAAGACCATACTTTTGTAAAGGCCTAAGGAGGATATGTCCTGTTAGGAAATGGATTCTTTGGAGTTATGAGTTTTGCCACCGGCATGTTTTAGTTGTTGGATGAAGATCAGACGACGTGTGTTTTTTAGTTATTAAATTGGATTTCAAGTACAATTTATTGTGCAACTTGGATCCTTTGTTATTAATAATGCAGTAGCAAAAATAAGGGTGCAAACTTTCGGAATAGGATTCCCTGCTGTAACAGCAGGGTGCTGTAAAGAATGACAGCCATCCGATCATAATTTGATGGTTAAGATTGTTTTAACTAAAAATATACAGTTTTAATCTCAACCGTTCAATCTAAGATGAACGGCTGAAATCGACAACTGCGTGAAACTGTGTGTTGTTATTACAGCAGCAAAACCTCGTCCGCAAACTTTCACTTTACTTGGAGATCCTCTCTGTTAGTCCAAGCATACAACTATTTGGTATGTCATATTGTTTGTTATTAATAAAAATTCCAAACCCTGACCAAAAAAAAATAAAAAAAAATAAAATAAAAATTTCAAACATATGCGAAGTTTCAAAGATGGCTACTTCAACATACAATTATTTCATAATAACTTAGAGTAATTAGGGTCGTATCTATGAAATTGGAGGCTCGGATCTTATAATAAAAATAGGCGCTTAATAAAATAAAAACACAATTCTGCGAAGAAGAAAGGATTATTGTGATTCTTTGAAATAACTTTTTAAATTGATTGATTAAGTGATTATATAAATTAGATGGTTTGATAACATTGAATTCTTGTCCATAAAGGAGAACTAGAATCTAAAGGATAGATGTATGTTGGATTGATGGTAGTTACCGGTGTGTGTAGCAGCGCGAAGCTGAGAGATTTAGGTCGGGGAGGGAATGCCAAAGAGTTTGAGAAGAAGAAAGAAATAACGTTGTTGTTGGAAGAAAGAAGAAACAAGAACATTTTTTTCCCTTTGATTGGGGTGGGTATTGGTTATAATTTTTTTGTTGAAGTCCATCACTTTTGATGACCCAACTCGGTTGAACTGTTTGCACTCCTCAAGGACGAGCCAACTAGTTATACAACACTAACAATTGGATTTACACATTTTTCACACACCAAAAAGATCTGGCACAATGCTTTCGGGATTAATTTCTGTATCTTGTTTCTTATTTCTTAATAGAAAATAAAGTTCTGAGAAAATAATACTCATATGCATCTTATTATAAGATTCTCCAACAAAAATACAAGGATTTAAAAAGAGTAAAGATATTTATACAATTATTTTGTGACAACTTTCCTTTTTATTTTTTTATTGGTAAAAAACAATAGAGAAAAAAAAAAGAAAATAAGAATATAATGTGCGGAAACCCTAATATGAGAGAGAAATTTGTTCAAAAATTATCATAAAATAGTTGTACAAATATGATTTCTCATTAAAAAAATAGTTGTAATAAGAGGTATATTATTTGAGCAACCTTTATGTGACAACTTTTAGGACAACAAAAAATTTACAAAAAGAAAAGTAAGTATTGACACGAAAATCAAAGCAATAAAAAGAGAACGTAAAAACACAATGTGAGTATGATAAAGAAAGTTGTCACATGATGAGTCAATAATTAGTGTTTTAATATAATATTTGAGTCCGTTTTATATTTGATTCCGTTTTATTTAATATTATTTCCTTTTTAGAACTATTTAACTTCAATTGCAAGTTATTTAATTTCAGAAACAAATAATTGAAAGATTGAGTCTTGGAGCAAAAGAAAGAGGATTTGGAGCTGATTCGGGCTGAAAATACGAAGATTGAAGACAAAAATATATTTCCCCCAAGTCAAAAGCTTGGCACGGCCCGTGCCACCAGCCACACGGCCCTGCCAACCCCTAGGATCTTCTTTTGTTGCTTCTGCTTCAAGGACAAGCTACCTATTAGTTTATTTCTGACCTAAAAGCCCGTGGTTTCTTGTGGAACATTCTAGTGATATATTTCTTAGGGCTTAAGTCATTGTAAACTATAAATAGAGTAGTTAGCTATCACAACAAATCATCTTTTGTTCTTGGAATTCAATAGTGACAATTGTCTTTCTAAATAAAAGTTCTTCCTTTATTTTCTTGTTATTTTATTTATCTTCTTCTTCTTCTCTTCTATGTCTACGATGAACATGAGTGAGTAGACTCTTCTTGTCTTGGGATTGTTGGATGAGTCTAATGACCTAATCCTAATCA
>Ga0315915_1005801_pt1 | contig 15276 bp, 13 predicted proteins | sample MpolbnodulesMG_FD_207738 | JGI IMG/M metagenome (GOLD analysis project Ga0315915, IMG submission 207738) | Medicago polymorpha root nodule microbial communities from Los Angeles, California, United States - branched nodules | ecosystem: Host-associated > Plants > Roots > Nodule | place: USA... | reverse complement strand
TATTCTGGTCCTAATTAATCACAACCAAATTAATCCAGAGTTCTCTGGTCCTTAAATAACCATTAATATTGTTTTATCATTCAGCTTAATAATTAATTATAAATGCTTTATATTTATCCAGAGTTCTCTGTCCTTAATTAACCATAATATTATTTTATCATTCAGTTTAAATAATTAATCTTATAACTGTTATCCAGAACATTCTGGTCCTTAGTAAAACTGCTTAATTATTTAAACTTTATTCTATCCAAAACATTCTGGTCCTTGATAAAACAACTGTTTAAATATCTAAATATTTTATAATCTTCTTTTATCTAACATTTACCAAGAATTTTCTTAAGTACATAAACTTGTTAAGTTTCAAGATTAAATTTAAAAAGGGTCAAAATTCAAACTCCCTCTTTCTTGTGACTATGTCTTCCACTTCATTAATGAGGTGAGTGTTGGAGTGGTTTTAGATACAATGACAAAAACTTAAATTAATAACAAAAATTTACGAAGAAAAAATATGAAATTCCTCTCTAATTCTCTAACTAAATTTAGCAATGAGAGACTTAGCAACATATTTCATTTTTTTTCTCTATTTAGACTGGATCACTAATAATATTTTATTAGTACTGGGAGTAGTACACTTAAGAAAAATAAAGATAACTTCTTGTTTTTAATTTTAGATTAAGGAATATCACTTGGCCTATGGTTTTGTTTGCTCACTTCCCTCCGGGAAGGACATTCTAATACTCTTCCTTAGACGGTTCTTTGCGACCCTCCACCTCTTTCTTATCTCCCGAAAGACCGTTATGCTCTGATTGTTGCTGTTTCTTTACTTATAAACATGGTTGCTGATGTGTTTTATAATTATGTTAATGCATATTCCACACATCATGGTAATCCATAAGCATTTTCCCAAACCCTTAAAATCACTTGTGATATCATTCTCGATACCATAAGAAGAACATCGATATGGTATTGCATGTTGCAAAACAGACTTCATGGTCAGGTTATCATGTCCAAGGTTATTTGTGAGAGGCTATAAATGCTTTGGATGGTTATTGGAACATTAAGGATGTTTCCACTTATTAAAGGATTCTACGAAATTCTTTCTCATATGAGTAAGATATGTGTAGTGTTTGAAACATTGGCACATTGAGTCTTAAAATGGATTTGATGCAATTACCTTCATGGACTACAAATTTTAATTCGTACTTAATCAAGAACAGTAATGTGTAATTTTGGGACATATAATACTACAATTACATATAAAATCAAAATGTACAACTTAAAAAAGCAATGTTTTGCTCTGGAGAATTAGTTATTGTTCATCGTCACCTTTGCTAACTAACACACCATCACCTCTACCTAGAACCACCAAATGGCTTCTAAACCATTTCCAATCCCTTCAATTTTCCTTGCTGATTTAGATGAACCTAAGATTGCCCCAAAAACCATACCAAATCCCAAACCCAAATCGAACAAAACCTTTGCTCAAGCTCTCCAAAATGTTTGTGATATCCCTCATTGCCAGTTACCTAAACTAGGCGTGAAAGGAGAGGTGTTTTCTATTGCTATACCAGAGGAAGAGTATTAAATAGGATTGAAATGCAAGAATTCTCTGTCCAAAGAGTTCTACACCACTAACTGTGGTTGCCTTGTGTGCAAAGTTATAGCCAGTTTGGAAGAACCTAGGAAGATTGGATATCACCTAAATATGTAAGGGTTTTTATGAATTATCTTTTTCCTTTATAGAAAATGCTAACAGTGTTAGATCTTCCGGATCTTGGAACTTAAACCCTAAATTGCTTAAGCTATTTGCCTGGACCAAAGATTTTAACGGAAGTATCCAACACAACACTTCAGCTCAAGTGTGGATGCACATATATGGCTTATCACATGAATATTGGCGTCCTAAAATCTTATTTTCCATAGATAGTAGTGTAGGGACTCCTTTTTATTCAGATGCAGCTACCAGTAAGCCAATTTTTAATAGAACCTTTGGCCACTTTGTTAGGGCCTTTGTTGATATAGATCTCACATCTGAATTGAAATACAAGGTGCTAGTGGAAATAAAATGTTATGTTTTTTTTTGTTGAACTTGATTATGATAATTTGCCAGACTTTTGTAGCAATTGTAGGATTATTGGACACAATATTAAGAAATGCAGAAGAACTAATGAGAAAAATGAGAAGGATCATGTAAGAAGACAAGAAAAGCCTTTTATGAAAGAATGGGTTGAAAAGCAAGAGACTGTTGAAATCATCAATATTGAGGAAGAACTCCATCAAGATGTTGCATTGGAGAAGGAAAATCAGAAACAGATAAATTAGCAAGCAAGGAAGTAGAAGTAAAGAAGTTGAATACTGATATGAACAAGACACCTACAGGATCCAAGAATATGGATCTTGTAGTCTACCTAAATGAAGAGATATATAACAATGAAGCTGCCAAAGATGAAAATGATGAGGAAACCTCAAATGCTACTGAGTTGGTTGAAGCTACTCAATACGAGGAGAATTCACCACAACGTTCCAGTCAGAGATAAAGTTCTAGTAAAAAACAAAGTACCCCACAAAGAATACAACATGGCATGCAATTTTTATACCAATCATGGGATAATATTGCAGATATGGAGGAGGAAAAACTCAATGTCGAGGCTTTGCAAGCACAATAAAAAAGTATTGATAAGAAAATTACAAAAGAAATTCAACAAAATATAGATGACTCAGGCTTTCAGTTGGTTACACACAAAGCGAGCAAGAAAAAAATTATAAGAACGTGATTCCTACAAGCATTAGTACATATTCCACCAGGTCAAAGGTTGCTAACCCAAAACCTTTTAGATGAAGTGCTTCTTTTGAAACACAAGGGGTCTAACTAACTCCCTTACAACATTGGCCCTAAAGAGATTGATTCTTAAACATAAACATGATTTCTTTTTTATATATGAACCATGGATGCCTTTTTCTAGTTTCCCTTCTAACCAACTTCATATATTAGGTCTTAAACTTTTTTCAATGAGCCACAAAAACAACCTTTTGCTTAATTTTTGGTGTTTTTGCACTCAAAACCTTAACCCTTATATTTTAGACATAGATGGCCAACATATAACCTTCACCATCTCTAACAAGAACATCACCTTTGGCTTCAATGTTATTTATGCCTCAACCAACTATCTTACTATAAGACAGCTTTGGCATAAACTATAACTTATCCAAAACTAACATAATATCCATTGGTTCTCAATTGGTGATTTCAACACAATTCTTGGCTCACATGAATATAGAGGCTGTTTTAACCCTTCTAGATTACCTATAGAAGGTTTCTTTAACTTGTCAAATAGAAGCAATTTGCTTCACATTCCAACTAGAAGAGTACAATTCACTTAATCAAATGGAAAAATAGGTGCAAGACACACAAAAAAGTCTGGATATATCCATATGCAATCGGTCATGGCTTGATAGCTTCACATCTCTAGCAGTTTCATCTTTGACAAAACACCAGTCAGATCATTTTCCTATCTTACTTGATTTCCAATCTTCAAGTTTTACACAAGCTTCTCAATTTAGATTCATGAAAATGTGGACCGTGCATGAAGATTGTAAAAATATTGTAACAAATAGTTGGAATAGCTCAGTTGTTGGATGCCCTATGTTTGTTCTATAAAAAAATCAAAATCGTGAAGAAAATTATAAAGGTTTGGTATCATTTTGTCTTCGGAAATGTGCATGTTTTGGTAAAGGAAGTTCAGACAAAGTTAGCACACATTCAAAATCAAATTGATACATTAGGGTTATCAGATAACTTGATGGATAAAAAAAAATGGCTCAAATCAATTTAGAGAAGGTTTTATGATGGTCGGATTCAAGAAAGTGTACCAAATCGTTTACCAAGTAATATAATGTAAGTAGAGTATCGTATCCACATGGATTGTCGTTTGAACTAGGCAATTCATGTTACTTGTTTGGGAACAAAAATCAGTAAATAAAATAGTAAAATAAAAGATAAATGTGTTTTTTTTTGTTATAATTTAGTCTGTTTGCAGGAGAGCAAGAGTTTAGGAGTTAGCCTGTTTTGATTGCAGAATGTTAATGACGGTTAGGATTCTTTGAATTCCCTCTATTCGTATGTTGGAATAAATTAATAGTCAAGCATTATTTAGAGTTATTACGATTTTTCTTTCTAAGTGACAAGTTCGTGGGGTTTTACTACCTGCCAGTTGTTAAGTTGCAGCTACTGGTCACACGAGTTTGTATGTGTGGAGTCTTACTCTATCAAACGTTTGAGTTCATTGCCCTCAAGCTGTTAGTTGTAACTTTACACCAAAGTTTCTACACGGTTCAGTGTTTAAGATTGTCAGTTCTATAGGAAGATACACTTTCACGCGTAAAGTTACGTGAAAGTTCTTACTTTCTCAGAGCTATTTGAAACAATGACATATATTAGGGTTCCTAAACTGTCTATGTCCTAAAGGTACCCTCGTCTATTGAATCTTAAAATGACATCAACATATTCTCCCTCTTGGTAGTTGATGATGGAGCATCATATGACATTTTTGACTATGTTTTTAGTACTTTTCTTTGCATTTCAAGACAAATAAGATCAGATATTGAGGAGTTGTCAATGGTTTGAGGAACATATTGTATTGTTATCCTAGATCATGCAACTCCATAGGTGTTTTGAGTGTGTTATAGTGAGAAATCATGTAAATCGACAAATCAAGACATCGCATGAAGGAGCAAGGATAATAAATTGAAGACCAATGGTTCCTAGAAAGTTTTTAAAGACAATACAAAGTGAAGAAAGTTCATTTCAATTTCCTAGGAGTTTCCAGACGGATGAACGATCGAAAATGGGACGAAAACGTAAGAAATCACATAGGAGGGACTGCCTCAGATGCCCCTGCTGCTGAAGTAGCATTTGCTACTGCCTCAGGTGCCCATGCACCCATGTCTATGCGCCTAGGTGCCCAACTGTGGCCAAAATGGGAAGTTTGCTTATTTTTCAAGCTGGATGGGTCAAAAAGCTCAGTTTTTTTCTCTTAAACCCTAAGTAATCATTTGCTATAAACAGAGAACCTTGCACACATTATTATTCATTCAGAAAGCTAGTGGTTCAAGGCAAGGGTCAATTATCAAAGTTTCAAGGCATGATTTCTTCCTCCTCTTGTTCTCTCTAGGGTATATTTTTATATTGTTTTGTAATGATGTATATTGCCATAAGCAACTAAGCCTCTTTGATTAGGGTTCTAAGATGAACCCCTTTTTATTTGTTGAATTCTATTAATAAAGTTTATATTCAGTTTTGATTTTTGTATTGTGTTCGATTTAACTCGTCCTTGTTTGTTCTTAATGTTTTTTCAACTAAGATTCTATAGTTGATACTCTTGAAGATTGATCTGTAGGGTATTAGTTGGCATGACTAACCCGAATTTATTTTGTTCATGGAAGTTCTCGTTGCCTATTTATCATTTATATGTAATGAATTTAGGTATGAAACTTCATAATTTCTAAATCTTCCTACCGGTAATGCCGTAATTATAATTAGGTTAAATCATAACCATGTTATCTTGCCGCACATGTTATTGTTAGGGGTAAATAGGGTTTTTGAATTTAGTTTCTTAAATCATGAGAAGACACCACATAACTAATTGTTTTCTAAATTAAATTCCAACAAAGACGAAGGGGGATTCAAAGATTCCATAATCACTATTATTAATCTAAATCACAACCTTAATCTTGCATTGGGCATGGCAAATAAACCCATTAATTATGTTCATCTCTTTTATTTTCACTCTTTTGAATAAGTTTTACTAATTGGCAAGTTGAACGAAAATCCTTGTGGAGAACGATAAACTTACTACTTTATTACTTGATACGAGTTGGCGCATTTATTTCTAGGTTAGTTATATTTTCTTTTCATATCTTATCTAAAAATTACAAAAATATTTTTCTGTTTTATTTTAGGTTAGAATCTAGGATTTAAATTTTAGTTTTAGTTTTGAATTTTGTTTCTTATCTTATAGAAAGTAAACACACACACACGCATATATATATATATATATATATGGTCAAAAGTTGTGCAGTACTTCTTGAGTATTTTGTCTGTACTTTACATGACACTAAGACACGGACTCGTACCCAAGTCCATATGGACTGTAACACGTCTAAAGTCCATAGTATCGGGATGGGATGAATTCAGGCAGACATGCTCCATTAACAAATATTATTTTTATGCTTGCGCAAGCTACTAAAAATAATTTGGAAGCCATTGTACAAATACAACAAGTCACTATCCGACATCAGGGGATGATTCTCTGAAGAATTGAAAAATTAAACGCATTAGCAGAGCAAGTTACCGAGTATTGCAAGCAGCAGTGCACAAAGCACCAAGAGCAGACTAGCATGGTAGTGGAACTAAGGAGCAAAAAGAAACTCACACCCATGAAAGATAAGAGAAGGAAGAGTCCAGCTAATGCTTCAGACGTGAGTCTAGAAGAGCGACCCAGAGAACAATAAAGGGAGGAAACACCCATATCCGAGTCGACCCAATATCACAATTCAAAGGTAGGACCAAGGAAAGTTTTAGAAGAACATAACAACCTAGGTAATCCCCTTACTATTAAATTGCCATATTTATATCCCAAGAAAAATATTGAACAGGATGAATAGTTTAGGAAATTTATTGAACCACTCACTAGTTTGCAAATAAATATCTCATCAGCTGAAGCCTTAGAAAAAAAATGCCTGATTATGCAAAATTTATGAAAGAGTTACTAACTAAGAAAAGAAGAATACCTAGATGGGAAATAAGAGCTCTAAGAGAAAACTATAGTGCCATCTTTCAAAAGAGAGTGCCATAAAAAAAAGAATGGTTCTGAGAGTTTTACAATATCTTATTCTATAGGAAAGTTTTCCATAGGAAAATCTCTTTGCAATCTAGGTGCCAATATTAATCTTATGCCTTTGTCAATGATGAAAAAAATTAGACGGGGTGACTTTAAAACCTGCTAAGATGAAATTGTCTTTAACTGACTATTCCATAACTTACCTTTACAACATGATTGAAAATGTTCTAGTAAAAGTAGACAAATTCATTTTCCCTGTTGATTTTGTCATCATGGACATGAAGGAAGACCAAGATTGTCCACTCCTCCTGAGACGACCCTTCCTTGCGATAGGACATGCCATGAGTGATATGGAATCCGAAGAACTATTACTGGGCGTCCAAAACGAGGAATTCAGATTTAATGTTTTTGAAGCCATGAGATTTCCAAATGAGGATGAAGCACATCAGGTAGATTCCAAAAATGAACTACTTGAAGAGTTACCACAACTTGAATATAATTGAGATTTTTTTGAGAAAGCAATTATGAATTAAATAACTTTGAGTGAGGAAGATGACTTAGACCAAGAAGTAAACGAAGCACTGACCCAAATGGAGCTGAAACTAGCAGAAGAGGAAACTCTTCCCAAGGAAGAACTAGGAGAAAAAGACCAGGCAGAACTAGAATTAAAGGAGTTAACACCTCATTTGAAATATGTGTTTCTGGAAGAAGGGAAACTGAATCAATCCATAATTAGTAACTATTTGACACAAAAAAAAGGACTACTTAGGATTCTCAATGAGAACATCAAAGCCTTGGGATAGAGCATCACAGATTTGAAAGGAATAAGTCTAACTCTCTGTATCCACAAGATCAAGCTTGATGAAGAGTAAAAAACGGTGGTTCAGCCACAAATGTAGCTCAACCCAACTATGAAGGAGGTAGTAAAGAGAGAAGTGCTAGACTCTTAGATGTTGGAATGATTTATCCCATTTCAGACAGTTCTTGGGTAAGCCCAGTCCATGTGGTACAAAAGAAAGGAAGGATGACGATTATTAGGAATGATAAATTTGAGTTAATCCCAACTAGAACAATGACTGTGCGGAGAATGTGTATTGACTACAAAAGTCCAGTCTAGCAACTAGGGAAGATCACTTCCTGGCACCATTCATGGAACAGATGTTGGAACAGCTAGCAACACAAGCCTTTTATTGGTTTTTGGATGGGTTCTCAAAGCACAATCAAGTTGTAGCAGATCCAGCACATCAAGAAAAGATCGCCTTCACTTGCCTATTCAGAGTATTTGTATACCGTGTGATGCCTTTCGAGTTATGTAATGCTCCAACTACTTTTCAAAGATGTAAGCTTTCAATTTTTTTAGAAATGATGGAAAATTCCATCGAGGTCTTTATGGATTACTTCTCTGTGTTTGGAAAGTCTTATGAAAAATGTTTAAGCAATCTTGATTCTGTTTTAAATAGATGTATAAAGTCCAACTTAGTTAAATTGGGAAAAATATCATTTTATGACAACTGAAGGGATTGTCCTTGGCCAAAAAAATCTCTTCTAAAGGGATTGAAGTAGATCAAGACAAACTAGAGGTCATAGAAAAATTGCCACCACCCTCTAATGTTAAAGGTATTCAAAGTTTCTTAGAACATGCGGGGTTTTACCTTCACTTTGTTAAAGATTTTTCAAAAATTTCTAAAACTCTATGTAATTTGCTTGTTAACTAGAAAGAATTTAATTTTGATGACAATTATTTAAAAGCATTTCAAACATTGAAAGAAAAATTAATTACTGCACCATTAATCATTGCACCAGACTGGAGTGTGCCTTTTGAACTTATGTGTGATGCTAGTGATTATGAAGTAGGAATTGTCTTAGGTCAAAGAAAGAATAAATTTTTTCATGCAATTTATTATGCTAGCAAGGTCTTGAATGAAAATCAGGTTAATTATGCAACAAAAGAAAAATAATTGCTTGCAGTGGTGTTTGCATTAGATAAGTTTCAATCATATCTAGTAGGATCAAAAGTAATTGTTTTCACTAACCATGCTGCTCTTAAGTATTTGTTAACAAAAGGAGATTCAAAATCCTGACTGCGTAGGTGGATAATTTGATTTGGAAATCAAAGATAAAATGGGTGTAGAAAATATAGTTGTTGACCATCTTCTCAAGTTAGAGAATTAGTTTGTGACCAACAATGAGAGAGACATAAGTGAAGAATTTCCAGATTAACACCTAATTACAATCTGACAAAGACTATGGTTTGCAGATATTGCAAACTTCAAAGCAAGCAAAAGATTACCAGATGATGAGATGACCTAACTTAGCAACATAAACAAAATTTTCACAAAGATGCCAACAAATACATTTGGGATGAACCTTACTTCTTTAAAGTCAAAAACGATGGACTTGCGAAGATGCGTGGGAGAGAAAGAGGAAATGGATACCATCTGTCACAGTTCGCCTTATGGAGGACACCACAAGTCTTTTATACTTCAGAGTCTGATGCAGATCTTCAACTTCTAAGTCACTTCCTTTCTTCTGAGGGTGCATTTAGGGTGGGAAAGCGGAAGATTTTCCCACCATAGGAAAGTTGAGGTTTTAACCATAAATATACTATTATTTAATTTGAACGGTTGAGATGAGCTTTTGGATACTTATTAGCAACTTGTTGATAACATAAAAAAGTATCCCACATGATAATTGTTTATAATAAATTTGATAAAAAAATTTAAAGGATGATTGACTTATTTCTTTAGTAGTTGCTCTAAGGTTGCAATGGGCCACCGTTTCAAACTCATTCAACCTAGCAACACCGACCAGAATCTGATCGCAAGCCTTTTCCTTTGACCGGGTAGATTTAAAGTGATCCTTATGCACCTACCTTGATCCTTTAGTTTTGTAAGAACAAGTGCAGTAGGTGCATAAACAAAATGCAAGGGCGTTGCAATTGAAAAGGAGTAAAAAAGTCAATTGTATGTGGATCCTAATATAAAAAGAAAATTTCGATGAATAAGGTGTAATAATAGCCATAAATATAGCACACATGAACAATACCCACCCATGAATCATGATACCACAATTTTGAAAAGAAATCGTAACAGGCGTAAAAGAGAAATTAAAAATTTTAAATTAACCTTCCCTCAATTTTTTTTATTTTTTAAATTAACCTAAAATTGATCTCAAGTCACATTCAAGGAAATGAATCAGGGGCATTACAATCTTAATTTGGATAGGGGGTGTATTTTGTTGTTTAATGAAGGTTGGGGGTGAAACTGAGGGAAAAAAAAAACTAAAATAAGTTAAAAGCCATTTTTTATTTTATTTTTGGTAGCTGGTTGCATGTGTTGAAACCTCCACGTGTCCAGCAAAAAGTAGTTTTCCGATGGTGGAAAAATATTTTCCTTTCCCACCCTAAATGCACCCTTCTTCTGATCCAAAGTGTGGACTTCTGATTGACCATTCTTCAGATCTTCTACCATAGTCTTTCAGCTTCTCTTGTGCTTCTTATGCTCGTATACATGTTCAGACCTTGTTAAATTTTATTCTATTATCCTGCACACTTGAACATATATTAGCATATTTAGTTGTCCTTCAACACTTTGTTATCATCAAAACTGCAAGGGATTTGTACAAAACCAATTTTGTTCCAACAGGTGACGTTGAGTCACCCTTACATAAGTGTTTACTGGTGCTTATGGTAAACAATACGAGCTGGTTTTGATTATTACGAGCAGGACCAAACTAGAGATCCTAGGACATGTTGTGCATTTTGTTTGTGTGTGTTCATCGAGGGACAAGACCGTGTGGCGTCTTTCGACAAAAAAGGGTTTTAAAAGCAGAGTAAATGCATTAAGTTTAAATTGCAGAAACTTAAAGGAAAGGTAAAATACAATGCATTAAAAATAAATGTGGTCCGACAAATCTTTTACATACATTCTTTATGAATCTTTTCTCTTGTGCCGGTACTTCGAGTGTTTTAGAATTTTGTATATGTAATTTGCGACCCGTTTTCCCTATGGAAAACTACTATTTATACATAGAAAATAAGTGGAAAGAAACTAATCCCACAATCAGCACTCATTCCATGTAGACAACCGCTTGTCTCCCACGTTCTCCTTTGAGGAAACCGCTTTTCTTTTGAAATTCAAATCTTCTCGCTTTCAAGGCATTTGCATGACTTCGCTGGTTTTGCCTCTTGACTCGTATCTTGTTGAACTTCAAAGCTTCGAGGCTTTTTATGCTAAGTCTAACATCTCGTCGAAACTCCTTTAACTGAGGAAAAGACTTCGATTCCTGCAAGAGTGAAAGTCAACTAATGTTGACCAAATTAAATAAGGTTGGTGAAAATTCAGCTAACAAATTTCGCCCCAAAAATGCCATTTTCGACTGAATATATGTTTAAATAAGAGAATTGGCATTTTTTTGAAAATTCTTGTAGAAAATTCCAAAGCATGATGTCACGATAATCATGACTTTAAGAGTGATCTTTTCAAGTCTCTTTTTTCCACACCACCTTAGGATTTTGTGGGCCACTACTTCCGAACTTCGAAAGTTTATGGACCTTTTCCATTTACCCCAAAACGCCAGGTGTCCTTTGATGTCTTTTCTTCTTCACCTTCGCACGTTTCCCACTCTCTCCATCATTATGGCGCCCTCTTCTTCTTGATCGGTTTTCTTGAAATTTTCCAACTTCCCACTAATCTCAAGAAGTTAACCTCTCATTTAAACCATGCGGCCCTCATTTCACGAGGGGAGCGAGACATCTGTCCTGTTAGCTGTCCCTCAACTTTGTTGTGTATAAAGCTTCTCTATTCACTTCATCTTTTGCCCTATTCATCCATTTCTCCAACTTTCCTCTCTTTAAAGAGATAAAAATTTCTACAAGAATGGAGAGGCTCCCAGATGACGCTATGCTTGTCATTCTCAAAAAGGTTGCGTCTTCTGATATTAGGCACTTGTTTAGACTCAGAGCTACTTCCGTTCGTCTCCGGGGACTCGCCAGGCATAACAAAATGTTTAGAGCCTTACCAAGAAAGTGCTCTTTATATTTTTCTGATCGCCAACCTTGTGTGAAAAAACTAACTTTCTTAGAACAAATCTTTCGTAGCGAGCATGCAACATGGCATTTTCATCTCAACTATTTCGACAGAGGAACCCCGACTTGGAGGAAATCAAAAGTAATTTGCATGAAGCGACCCTCCATGGCTCCGACGGAGCTAAATACTTCCTAATGATGTTGAAAGCTCTAACCAGAAGTGGAGTTTCACCAAATACTTCCTAATGATCTTTGAGCGCCGACTACTTCTGCCTGCTGAGGCCTCTTCATCCTGGTTTAACATACAAGTTTACGTGTTCTTCATATACAACCTGCAAAGGGGATGCAAGGAAACCCAATACCCTTTCGCCACCTTCCGGCTCTGAAGAAGACTGTTCCATGACCGACATATGTCTTCTCTGCCGATTCGACATCAAGTCCCTTTGGTTTCTAGTCCATTTTTGCTTCTATGTTTTTAGGGCCAAGAATTAGTTTTTTGTCATTAGGATGTTGAACTGTTTTGTAATGATTGTACCTATATTTTGACACTTGTATCTTGGCCCGTTAGTTGGTTTCTAATTCCATTTTGATTTCCATGCTTTCTTGTAATACTTAGACAATCACTAATGATTTAACAATTTGTTTCTTAGCGTTAATCTTTGACTTGAGTTTAACACCAAGTTTTCTTTTGTCGACAAAAGACTACTCCTTCATCGTTTGTTTTGCAACAAACTTGCATTTTCAAATATTCGTCGTTTATGTTAACACATTTCATTGTCACAAAGATGATTCCTTTGACAAATTGTTAATGGCAAAAATTTAAATTTTTTGAAATATGAGTAGTTTCAGGATGTAAACCACTTGGGAGGATCAAGAATTGAATAAACAAACTTGGAATAACTAAGAATTCAGATGCAAATAATCAAGATATGAAAATGGCTCACTAGGATTTGAAAAATTTGAGAATGTTTTCTGCCCCCGCAAGTTTTGACATTAACCATTCTGTCTAGAGGCATCTAATAAGAACCATATTATCTTTGATCTTGTAATCTCCGTTTAGAAATTGCATATCCTGGAACTAACTAGCGTTGAAATACGAAAATGTAATCGAGTTTTTGGTTTTTTAACCATTATTCCTTTTGGTTTTTACCAATTGTCTCGACAACACCTTTTCAATGGTTCACACAACCATCTTTTGTTTGTACTTTGGCTTCTAAAGTTTCCTTTCAGCCAAGTGAGCCATAATCTTGTCCCCAATATCTTATTTAGACATGATCATCATCTAGACCATTCTTCCCGGATGGGGAATTAGATCTTTTACCATAAGGACATTCTTTTTCCAATATGAAGTCGTGGGTTGGATCAAGTCTCACAGAACTTGCATCTATTTGGTCATTACCACCTTCTTCGGCAAAAGAACATGGCCCAATTTTTGCCAAATTTTTCTCAAAGGATTTTCTTGTGATATTATCAACCTCAGCAAGAAAATAACTCTGATCTGCTTCAACATTTTCAACGAACCATCATCTCTCCAAATTACCACTTTTTGATGCATAGATGAAGGAACAACACCAATTCAATGTATCCATTCTCTTCCTAGAAGCAAGTTGAAGTTTGCTTTTGATGGTACTAGCATGAACAAAGTTGGCCTGGTGACAGATCCTACGGTGAGATTGACTTGGGAAATCTTTGGTTGTTAATTTACATAACTTGGGAAATCGAGCCCACTTCATTCTCTGTTATGTATGTATTTGCCTGTTGTGCCTTGTCTACCTCGCCTTTTATTTTGCTTTCTTATTTTATCAGACAAAACAGAACCTGGTTTCAAGTATCGCATCAAGTGCCACATTGATGACATTTCTTCCGAGGCAAGTTTCTCTGGACATCTCTTCAAAGTTTATGCGGGCTTTAGCAATGTTTTTGATACAAGTTTCACAAATTTAATTTATATGTACATATTTGAATTCTATAATATATTAAGATCTAAACACGCAGGCAAAGAAAAAGTTACGGCTTGCTTTCCGGGAAGCCTTTCAAGATGTTTGACGCTTTCAACGCATTCCAATTGCTTTTTATTATTTGGAGAGTCGTCTTCAGTTGCCTTTAATGACGCTCGAAAGGATTGAGACGAGTCTTTAGCCTTACAAAAGAAGGAAGAGTTGGATGCTGATATGGGCCCAGGAGCTGATGAAAGAAGAGGGAAAAAGAATGAGATGGAGGCTGATAGAGCCATCACAACTGATATGGGCCAAGGAGCTGATGAAAGAAGAATTGAAAAGAATGAGATGGCCGAGAGACAGAGAAAGAAGGAAGAGTTGGAGGCTGATAGGGCTATGGCAACTGATATGGCCAAGGAGCTGATGAAAGAAGAGGAAAAAATAATGAGATGGCCGAGAGGAAGAGAAAGAAGCTCAGCCCAGCCAGGAGCTGATGAAAGAAGAGTGAAAAAGAATGAGATGTCCGAAAGAAAGAGAAAGAAGCACAGTTATTAATGTTGGAGCAGCTACTAAAGTACTTTCAATTATAGGTTGGAATCATTTGTGTTGTTATGCTATGATATGCTATGTGGAACTTAATGTTTTTGGCCAAGGTAATTGCATTTTCTCTATGCAGGAGCTTGGCTCTATGTTATGTTATGCTATGCTATGTGTAACTCATGTTTTTTGGCCAAAGAATTGCAATGTTTCTATCTAGGAGCTTGACTCTGTGATGTATAAAGCATGTACGTTGGCATGTTTGTTATTTTTAATCTTATCTATTATGAACTAGATTACGATTTGCATCTAATTATCCAAATCTTCTTGAACCCGTCACTGTCCGTCTGCAACATATGTCAAGGATATCAGGACATTCAATTCATTTTACACAACGGAAATGCTGTAGATAGCGAATTTATTTATAGCGAAGCCTTCACGATACATATGACGTTTTTTCACTGCACACTTATTTGTTGGCTTCCCATGTTTTCTGTCATCCTTCCATGCATTCTGCCCAGCAGTGAATTGTGATTGGTTGATTGCTTATTCGGGATGATTTCACAATGCTCCCCCTCGGGATATATAGCCTTTCTGTTTACACACTGAGCCACCACAACCACAGTAGTATAACAAGCATAAGAAATGTTTGGATTAATGAACTTTTAAAACTGGAACAATATTTGGATGCTGAAATTGTAAATATGTCGTTGATTTAATTGTGTTTGGTATATTCAATTAGAAGTAGAACTAGGAATCATTCATCACCGGTGCCCGGTATATATTTGAAGATGGCATCTAGCATGGACCTATAGATGTATTGGTCCATACTGGACCAAAATCTCTGACCATTAGATTGAACAAGCTTATAGATCCTATCATGTATTTACTGTATTATATCTTATTATTTTCACCCATCAGACTTTATTTTTCTCTC
>Ga0315915_1005799_pt1 | contig 15285 bp, 9 predicted proteins | sample MpolbnodulesMG_FD_207738 | JGI IMG/M metagenome (GOLD analysis project Ga0315915, IMG submission 207738) | Medicago polymorpha root nodule microbial communities from Los Angeles, California, United States - branched nodules | ecosystem: Host-associated > Plants > Roots > Nodule | place: USA... | reverse complement strand
GTCACAAGATATACGTTGCAGTTTATAATCCTTGGGTGAATTACACTATCAACTAAGGTCCCAGAAATAGTGGAAAATTTCTTTCATTTTAAAGTTGCAAGTCAGTTATGTAACTTGCATGAGGGTGTTCCTTCCCTATTCTCAATTTTAATTTATAAAGAAAAAATAACAAATATCTATAAATGTTCTCTGTCAATCAAATATACGTCGCTATATTTTCTTGAAATCAACAGTACATTCAACTTTGAATTTTAGGACTTGTTACCTTGAAATAAGGTATTGTCTTCTTTAAGAAATCTGGTGTTGGCTGGAAATCAGCATCAAATATTGCCACAAAGTCATAATCCTTAACATAATCACAACTCATTGCAGATTTAAGATTCCCTGCCTTGTATCCTGTACGTATAAGCCTATGTCTATATATGATCCGAACACCCCTTTGTTGCCATTTATGCACTTCTGCCTTGATAAGGTTTTGGATATCTACTTCATCCGAATCATCAAGAACTTGTACAAGCATTCTCTCCTTTGGCCAATCCAGGATACTGACTGCTGCAATGGATTGATGATAAACCTATTGTACAACAACGAAAAAATGTAAGTAATGATAACAAAAAGTAGAAGTAATGAAGAATGTCTTCACTGAAGTGATGTTCTATAGCGAGGTTGGAGAGACAGACAGAAACCTCAAGTGAGTAGTGACAATAGTGATAAGAAGGGACGCACTCCTCCTTTCAATCACAATAATACTTATTTTAAAAATCAATGTTCTCAATCACGGAAAATAGTGGTTTGTTCGAATCCCGCCACACAGCTACACTATAGCACTATAGCCGCAATTTGGCAACACTTTATACTAAATCACGTGTCACATAACAATAGCAGTTTGTTCAAAATCCACTACCGACAACACTAATATTGAAAAGAGACAAGAATAGAGGAGGAAAATTATAGAGTTGGCATGAAACAAAGGGGACATGGCGGGTGGAGATTGCATTCAAAGAAACTACTGATTGAAACATGATTTTCTAGGATGTAAACTTCAAAAAGACATATCTATTAGTTATCACTGATATAATATGTGTGTTCCACTTATACATTTATTCTGCCAGTAGACACGCTTTCTATAGTCTCTATCTAAGCATAAGTTGAGCATTTCTCATCAAGTATTCTGATGAAGGCACACGTGCTTACTGTCTACCTACTCTCTAAAACAACCACAAAAACACAAGTGAGACAGCAATGTTCTCTCATTTTCGGTCTTTAAAATGGAGCAACAAAACATAAGAAACCCAGTCTATTGCACTCACGGTCTAACAGAAAACACTCATTCTATCAAAGCTCCAAGTCACAAACCCTTTCATTTTCCCTTCTGCAAGTTACAAAGCTCTAACTTCAATCAACAAAAGACACCCCTACTACACTGGCTCACAGCACCACAACACATTCAAGCCACAAAAACACTTGAGCACACACTCAACTCATTAAGGTCCATTTTCCCCATGTAAATACTACTTACCACCAACATCTAAATTACATGAATCAATGTTGTCAAATAGCGGCTACAGTGGTATTATAGCACTATAGTACAATAGAATTGAAGAAATCCCTATGGTTTCACGATACACTATTTACTACACATGGTTGTCAAATAGCGGTTATATTGCTGCTATAGCACTATAGCGTAGCAGAATTGAACAAATCACTGTTCTCCGCGATTCAAAACACTGATGATTATAACATTACCCTTCTACTCTAGCACAAGATTCACAGAAGGTCGTGTATCCCCTATAAAATGTTAAGAGCCTAAAGCATGAATCACAAAAACAAATAAATAACTAACAAAAATCAGCAGCACCAACAACAACAACAAAGCCTTATCCCACTGAGTGGAGTCGGCTAAATGGATTAAATTACGCCATAATATTCTACCATAAACCAAATTCCGGTCCAACTCATTAATCGCTAAATCAGCAGTACCAACATTTAAACTAACAAAAAATGAGTTTAAAAAGGACTAAGGAACCTACATGTTCTTACCTCCCTTTCATTACACATAGGAATCTGAACCAAAACCATAGGATAATCCATCACACTGTCAACACTCCCATCATCATAATCCACACTAGCAACAGGCTTAATCCTCCTAAACTTGATCCAAAAACACCCCAAAATCAAAACAATCCTATCCACAGACTGCACAATGAAAAGCACAATACACATATTCGTTAAACTCTGCAACGGCGGCGCCAAATAATTTGCTCGAATATCAATCCACCTCGCGTAAAACACTGCAACCAATCCCAACACATCAGCAGAACCAACCGATGGCGGCCTAAAATGCCAGCCTTTAAAATATGCAACCAACTCAAACCCTAACAAACCAACCACCACAATTAAAAACACCCTAATCACCCTATAAAGCCGCGAAGACGATGAATCAGCACGCGAATCACGCGATAAAACTCGTCTATTTGCTGTCCTTACAAGATAAAGTAAACCATTTGATATAAATCCAACAGTTGCAGCGATTTGTTGAAATTTTAACAAACAAACCCATGATAACTGTCTTGCACTTCGTGTTCGTTCTTTTTTCACAGATCCATCTGAACGGTTGTTGTTGCTTCCTCCTCCTCCTCCTCCACCTCCGTTAACATCAACGGATACAAATGGAGAAGAAGATTGAGATTGATCTGATTTATTATCTTCAAATAAATCGAGATTTTCTTTTTCTCTTTGTTTGTTCCACCATTCTTGAAACTCGTAATTTGGTGCACGAGACATTAACGTTAACAGCAACAAAATGAAACAAAAGTGTGAAGAAAAAAAAAAAAACAAAGAGAAAAAGAAAGAGATCTTTGTTTTTTTTTTGGTTTTTTTTTTTCGTATGTTTTTTTGTGTGATCCAAAGGGAAAGGAGAGAATGCTATAATTGGAAAGTAGGAACCAAGTTTTTAGGTTGTTTTGTTTCTTCTTTGGTGTGTCTGTTTTTTTACAAGGGAGGAGGTGAGATACACGCGCTGCTTAAGTAAGTTAAGGAAGAGGGTGGCGCGTGGAGGGATTTGAAGGTTTACGGAAAGACAGTGGTAGATGGGAGATTGGGTGAATGAATGAGTGAGGAGATTCATGTGATTTGATGACTTCACTTCAATCAAGGTTATCTACTACTCACTCACTCACTTCTCTGCTGGATTTAGTGTTTAGTTATTTAATGTTAGTTGGAGTGAGTCTGCAGTGCTTGGTAATTTGATTTTATTTGCTTAGTTTTTGACATATTAACTTCGCTAAATATGTTTTTATCCTTATAAATATATCAATTTTTTGTTTTAATTCTTTTAAAAAAAAATTTAACTTTTAGTCTTTATAAAATTTTCAATCATTATTTTTGTTCCATATTTATGAGTAATTTTTTGTATTTTTTAATGAAATTGGATAAAAATGTATAGAATATTGTAAAAATCACTCCAAAAAGATTATAATTTTTTAACAAAACATAAATTAAATATAAATTTTTTACAACAAAAAATATATAAATTTATATTTAATTCATATTTGGGTAAAAAAATCTAATTTTTTTTGGAGAGATCCTTTTAATATAATAAATTTTGTCTGCAAAATTTAATTAAAAAAAGGGTTTTTCTATCATGTGCAAAATTGCACATGTTAAGAAGTATTTGAAACTTGCACATTTTCTATTAAATATATAATTTTTTAATAAATGATTCTTGTGTTTGAATAAGAACTTGCAACTTTTAATTACTTTAACATCTACAATATTGCACATGTTAGACAAACTCTTAAAAAAAATATGAATTATATATATGAGTTACTTTAAATGATGAATCAAAAGTGAAGATGAAATTTTTTTGGAGGACTAAAAGTTGAAGAAATTTTTTAGAGGGACTAAAACAAAAAGTTGACATATTTATAGGAATCAAAAACATATTTAATTCTTAATTTTAATAAATTTTTCTTATTTTTAATAAATTTTTCTATTAAAAACATAAAAAAAAAAAAAAAAAAAAGCCCCAAATGAGATTGAGAGGGAAAGGAGAAAAGGAATTGAAAAAGTTTCATGAATCGTCATTATATGTCTCTTATTCTATTCATACCAAACTTTCACTTTTCTCCTACTTGTTCTTTTATCTTCACATCCCACAAATACTTATTCACTTCCTCACATTGTGTTCTTTCATACTAGCTTCGTCTCTGTATATCAAATTCTTTTCCTAAAATAACGGAAATTAAGAAAGTAGATATTTATATTAAAATTGTTTGTAATCACTATTGTTTTTACAATTTTATCCTTATGAGAGAGTTAGTTTATGTTTTCCATATGCTATTTATTGTTGATTGAAGAAAAAGATGTATAATAAATAGGGGCATGTATGTAAAGAAATAATTAATGTACTTGAAAATAGCAAAGAAGTCTTATAAAAAGGGACAATTTTTTTTCTTCAAAAATGTCTTATAATTAGGAACGTAGGTAGTAATACCAAACAAAAAACAAGAACCCTTAAGATCAAATACTGTAACATCTAGCTTAAAGAGCTTATTTGTTGGTTTGGCGTTGAAAGGAGTCATACTATAGTTTCTGAATGTGTAGGGGTGAAGGTCACTTCAATGGTTTTGCGTTAAAAATGGTGACATTAACTATACACTAAAATCGTAGGGGTGAAGGTCTTTTTTACTGGATGTTTTGCTCATGTTGCAATTTCTATAGGTTTTATCGGATGTTTTGCTCATGTTCAGTGGCGGATCTTGAGTTAATTTGTTGGGGGTGTCAAATTTTTATGGAATATATATTAAATGGTTTCAAGTATTATAAATAATTAATAACTGGCCAAGTGGTATAGAATGTTTTTAAAGGAGCAAGAGGACGTGGTTTCGAATCCCCTCAAAAAATGTTTTTTTAAATACAATATGCAAAAGTAGAAGTTAAAATATGTATAAAAAAGACGCGTAGTGTTGAACCGGCGACTTAGAGCAACTTACGGTACCCCCTTTCCATTGGAGCAACTGAATTCTGATTTTTATGATACACCTAATATAGTATATAAGGAAAATTTGGGAGATACCATGACACCTGCCTGCCCCTAGAGAGATCCGTCACTGCTCATGTTGCAATTTCTATAGGGATTGCATCATTTCTTTCATGAATCAGCAGACCCACATTGACCGGGTAATATAGGAAATAGGAACATGGACTTATAAATAGGATAAAGCCAAAGAAAGAAGGCATGATAAATGTGTGATAAAATTCTTCTTCTCTTTCTGATTCTCTAGTCATCTCTTATTCCTTGTACTCTTTCTTCAAGTTCTTCTTTCTATTGTTACCATTGTCTTATTCACATAGGGTGCGTTTGGTTTGCTAAAATATGAAGGACATGACATAACAACTCTAGTTGTCCAATGTTTGGTTTGTAAAACTGTTTTAAGTACATGACAAACTAAAGGCAAGGGACGTGACAAAAACTCATATTTTTGTCCCTCACCAAACCACATCACAACTTTTTGTCTCACGTACAAGTTGTCTAAAATACAAAAATAACATTTTGTCCTTCAAAAATTGTATAAAACAAAAAATTATTATTGTCATAAAAAATTTGTCATATGTTGTTCTGTCTTGTACTGTTATGTCTAGTACTTACTGTTTTACAAACCAAACACACTCTGATGTATCACCAAAGATTATAATTATTAAGTTGTTTTGCTTACTTGGAAGAATCAACAGAATATTGTCTGCGTTGGTATGCTTGAATATATCAACTTTTCGTTTTAATTCCTCTAAAAAATTTCTTTAACTTTTAGTTCCTTAAAAAATTTTCCATATTCATTTTTGGTCCTTTTTTAAAGTAAATTCATATGTAGAATTCATATTTTTAAATAAAATTTTTTAGAAAAATTCATAATATTATAAGAATCTCTCTAAAGAAAATTTTAATTTATGTTTTGTTAAATTTTTTAACAATATTCTAAATATTTCTGCGTAATTTCATTAAAAAATACAAAAAATTAACTTAAAAATAGGGACAAAAGTAGTGATTGATTTTTTTTTTTGTCAGGTAGCCTAGTGGCTAGAATTCACATTTTTTAAAGTGAATAAAATGGAGTGTCCAGAGTTCGAACCCCGACCCCTACATATAACAATGCATGTCCCTGAGACTTAAATTTTATAGGAACTAAAGCGAAAAGTTCGTATATTTAGAAACCAAAAACATACAATTTTTTATTATAATATAGATTACAACTACATAAGAGTATCTCCGAAACATTATTACGAAGGTTGGGTTTGTACCAGTATGTACTTCATGAAGTTGTCACTGAAATAATTTACTTTTCATTCAAAGTGTTCCTTTCAAACGCATACAAATCATGTGCTTTCTTCAGTCCAGACATTAGAATATAGTTGAAACCATATGATGACTGTTTTAAGGACAAACAACGTGAAATTAAGCAAACATTTCCCATAATAACCAAATCATTCTCCTAATAACAAAAATATTTTATAAGTGACAAATGAAAGTGAGTGCTTGATACTGTGAAACTAGCCATTGTAGTATTCAGAAATTAAACGGAAGTAATTGCAAATCATATTCATTGACAAAATTGTAAATCATAAATAACCAAGAACAGTAAGGAAAATCAAGACACTATCGTCAAAAGACAAAAAGACATTAAAATGTTAACCAACTGCATCAGCTGAAGCACAAAAAATCTCTTTGCTCGGTACTGGTCTCATTTAAAACAACTAATGCAATACAAAAACATGGAAACAATACAATCAAGCGGCACCCTTGCCCTTCTTCTTCTGGAGTTTCTTCATGTAGAATTCTAGCTCCTTACCTTCAAGGATGTAGCTGCATGTTCAAGGAAAAAAAAGTTAGGAGAAAAGAAATTTAGATCAATATAAGCAAATCAATCAGGCAACAAATTGAAAATATAAGCATTTACCCATCAGCTCTGCCGCATTGACCAGGTCGAGAAGAAATGCATGCAAGTAATCGTCCACCACCAAACTGCTCCTCAATATGGGCATCAAGCTGGCGTTCTTTCTGGCGTTGCTCTAATTTTCTCTGAACGTGGGCACTCTTTTTGACTTCTTCTGTAGCAGCCTCAGCCTCCTGTAAATTATACATTAGAGAAAACATAATCAACATCAGCTACTATACAAGAGAATGCAATCTAACTGATCCATAAGATGAATATCATGAATTATATGATCATCAAGGTTTAACATATTCACTAGACTTTTTATCCAATGAGAAAGCGTAATAACGAGCAGTATATACTCATCAAATCAAATGAAGTACAGTAGTAGGAATTGGCATTACACAAATTTAAGATAAAAATAAACAAAAAGATGACAACTTAAATAAATTGCAGAGATTATTAAAATATTTTGCTGAACATATTACTAAGAAATGAATCAGACAGAAAACAAAACATATCAGAGTAAATTACTTTCTGTTTCAACATATGCACATCAAAGTAATTTGATTTCGGTTTCAACATATACACATCAAAGCAATTTGCTTTCAGTTTCAACATATATATGAGGTGGTCTTACTATTCAACCTTAAATCCACAAATCATAGAAGATTATTAACAAATCATTTCTCATAAACTATGTGTAATGCATCAAACAAATTAATACAATTCAGAGTAATTGGCTTTTCGTATCATCATATCCCAAGCCAAATAACATTTAAAGAACCAAAACCAGAGAAGATTGAAATAACATTACCTCTTCTTTCTTGCTAACATTTTTCTTCTTCCTACCGATATCAACACCATAGTGTTGAAGGTACCACTGCTTGAAAGGAGCAGCATCAACCTGAACAATAGCACTCTTCACAAGAGTCTGAGTTCGCACCAACTCATTGTTGGAAGCATTGTACACCACATCGAGCAAACGGGTTTTGCGAGTGACGGCTTCACTTCCCCACGAGAAGTTACCAGTATCCAATCTCAGGGCTCTCCACTTCACATTTCCACCTCTAACACGAATCCTCCTCACTGTCTTGTTGCTTGATAGTTTTGTGTTAGCTGGCTGGCGACCGAGCTCGTACCTAGATGAAACCACCAAAATATCTTAGTTAAAAAAAAATCATAAATTAGGCACCAAACAGAAAGCCAACAAATAATAAGATTGAGACCCCAGCTCAGACATTCATGTTCAAAGCATAGGAAAATTTAACACGAATATTAACTATGAAAAGAGCTCAACTATGAAGAGCGCTAAAGTGTCAATTGATCCATCACCTAATGAATTATTTATCAGAAAATATGCGCTATCTGGTACGAAATAACTATCCCAAAAAATAGAAATGTAGACTAGGAAACCAATCATCGGGTTTGTGAGAAATAATTATAGCAAAAACATAAGGGAAATGAAATGTTTTGTCATCATTTACATTGACAAAATATGTTTACTTTCAGTGTATTTGTTCAACCTTATAAAAAAAAATCTTATTGGTGTATCATATCTGGTCTCATTTTACTGTCCAAAATATGAACTGCAATTTGACATAATTCACAAAATTTTCGTAACCCTTTTCAGGATTAAATAATACAAAGCAAAATCAATTATAAAAATAATTTCTCTTGCTCTTACAACAACAAATAAAAGTAATGCAAATTTATAATTTTAACTTTCATTTCACATACCAAAATCTAAAAACTAACACTGATTGAAACTAGATCTAGCAAACACTCAATCAAACATGAAATAACATTTCCAATTCCCACATTAAAAAAAGTGAAAAATTTGATTTTTACAAAAACCCACCATTTCTAAAACAATAACAAAATTCGTAAAAATCAAAATGACCCAGAATTTGAACACATAAATCAGCTTCAGTTTCATAATTTATATATAAATAAGAGTAAAAAAGGGATTGAAAACGAACTTTCTCTTCTTCCTCCAAGCCTTCTTCTTGCCACCAGTTTCACGTCTCTTGTGCATAGAATCTCGTGAAATACCTGAGATTCAAAATCAACAATCACAAAGCGCATTAGAGAAAGTTGAATATGAAAAAATTCATAGGATTTTGCGTTGATTGAAGAAGATTAGAAGGAGTGTGTGAGTATGTACCCATCTTGAAGAAACTGGATGAAACGATGAACAATGCGCTTCAACAAGCTTCGGCTCAAGCAGAATGTAAAACCCTAATGTGTTGTTTGTTATATACTCTAAAAACAAGGGTTGGGTCTTGACCCGACCCATCATAAACAGGCCCAAATCTTTTTTGTTTTTACAGAAAAAATAAGGACCTTTGTCATAAATAAATAAATAATAATATATTTAACTTTCAATACAATCAAAATCATTAAGGACGATGGATTGTAATATGAGTTTTTTTATTACATGTAAAAAAAAAAATTCGGTAAACCAGGAGAGAGGACAAGCATCAAAGAGAAGCATTGATATCCCAATTAGGTTGGTACTCCGATGAACTCTCATCATATACCGCCAATCTCAAATTTTATTATATGTAAATTTGAACATGTTAAGAAATTTACACCGTGCAATTATTTTTTATGTATACATGCAGTCAAATCATGCTACATATTTTTTTTGATATTTTCAAAATTAATATATAAAAATGTCACTTTAATGTGATTTAATTAAATGCATATTTAAAAAAAAATTGTACCAAAGTGCACAAAAATTAGTCTCGTAATTTAAACATTAATCTTTGAGATTTTTAGCTCATGCAAAAATAATTTATATCAGTGAAAAGGTACTTTTTAAATTCCTTGTCTCAAAAAGATGTTATTGTATTTGTTCATATTTTCACATATATCGCATAAATAATACTCATACCTACACTTATATATAATATATGATGGAACCATAAAGAATCATCTACGATTATATATTTATACAAGAGTGTTGCTAGAATCACATATTTTAACACACATTTTTTGACTTATTTTTTTTATTGGTTAAAATTCATGAGTCACACCAACTCATGTGGATCCCATATTAATTTAATGGGATTCAAGTGGATTTTAATCAATAAAAAAAAGGAGAACGCTAACCATTGTCTTTGGGACATTGGATAAGAGGATAAAAATAGAAATATAATATTGGAAAATGGTGAAAAGTGATAAATTTAACTTTTTAAAAGTCAAGATGTTGTTGAAACCAATGCAAACATGCTACTTTTGGCTTCCTTCAGGGCAATGGTTAGCAAGACCAAAAAAAAGTGTTAAAATATATGTTGTTAACCTTACTCTTTGTACAATATACGTATATATATTGTATGTATACTCATGCCGAAACCTGACATTTTTCTTATTAAAAAAATAATTATCAATTGTCATCCTTAGGATTGTTCTACTTTTTCACATATAAATTGTAGGTGTAAAAGATTACGGGGAATTATAGTGGTGCCATAACACTATAGATTTGGTCTTTTAACCATACAAAATTATCTCCTACGCGAAAATGTGTATCCATAAGATTTATGATAAGATGTTTAGTGAAAAATGTTTTCAATTAACGTTTTTCCTAATTCAATCTTTTATTGATGTAATATTAAGAAATTTTATCAAATTTGAACCTTTCACACTTCAATGGTTTAATAAAGATACTTGCAATAGATCAGCTCTACTTTTTCCTTTTCCCATTTGATCTCTCAAAGAATGATACTTGGTCTCTATGTATTTGCTTTTGCTATGTGTGAAACTGAACTTTTGGCCAAGTTAATAGCAGAAGTATTGTCAACTTGCAACCGCATTGACCAAGCTTTAATTCATTAAGCAGTGAGCTTAACCTAAGTGTCTAACATGCAGTCTGTGATGCTGAAATATACTCAACCGCGCATGAAGATAGAGCTACTACATTTTGGTTCTTTTAGCACCACGATATAGAGGCATGTAAGACACCAGACCAATATCCAGAGGTACTCTTTCTTTCCACCTCATTACCGTCCAATCTGAGTCTGAATATGCATCAATCTTAGCACATGTTCTTCCCTTTCCTCTTTGAAACAATAAATCAACTCTTTGAGTGCCATCCGGATGTCTCAATATCCTCTAGCAGACACCATAGGATCACTCATTTGATAGTTTTACATTTTTAAAAGGGGGTCATGATGCGAACCCACGGCAAAACCCTCTGGGTGTAGGTGAAACGTCTTACAAACTAAGCTACGCTTAATTTGCTAACCAACCCAACACAAACAGAGTTGCGTCTATTGTTTTCTCCTCCTCGCCTTTTGCCAACTTCAAATTTCCTTCTACCGTGGTTTTTGCAACATTGCAGTTTTCCATCTGAAATAAAGAAAATATCTTAATACTCTAAGATCTGCCATTTTAAACTTGCTCATCAATTTCTTCTTAAAATCATCAATTTCTTTCTTGTTACTACCTGTCACCAGAAGATCATCTACATATAGACAGATGAGAATGACATCAGATGCCTTTTTCCACCTAACATATACTCCAAATTCAACCACACACCTAGAGAAGTCTTGATGAGCAGGGATAGAGTGAATCCTCTTGTTCCAAGCTCTAGGAGCTTGTTTCAAGCCATAGACTTCCTTAATTTTTACACCTTGTGTTATTCACCTCTTATTTCCAATCCATTTGGCTGCAACACATACACCTCTTCCTGCAAGGGATCATTTAAGAAGGACCTCGCATCTAATTCACCTCTTTCCTTTTACTATCCAAAATATGAACTGCTATTTCACAAAAAAATGCCCAAAACCTATGCAGACGAATTCAGTATTGCATAGTAAGAGGTAAGACGTCAAATAGCATAACCCAAAAACCAAAAATTGACATTCTAGCAAAATAGCATAATCCAAAAACCAAAAATTGACAATCTAGCAAACACGCAATAACGCTTCAAATTCCCACATCATAATAAACCGTAATCCAATAGCCGTCCACACACAAAAATGTCGTAACTAACAACTTCATGAAGGATTCCATTTTCATGGAAAAGCGCCAATTCCACAACAAAGTAAAAAACTGGTAAAAATAAAAATGACCAAAAATCAAGAGACAATGGGCAACAAACTAAACAAAAACGAATGCGCTATAAAAAGGTCTAATGTCATCATTCTAAAGGATGTTGTCCCAACATTATCAACTTAAACATAATCAAGCGGCACTCTTGCCCTTCTTCCTCTGGAGTTTCTTCATGTAGAATTCTAACTCCTTGCCTTCCAAAATGTAGCTGCATAATCCAGGAAAAATAAATTAGGAGAACTTATATATATATAGTTCAATAAAAGTAGTTGAGCAACAAAATGAGAATTTAAGTCTTACCCATCAGCCCTGCCACATTGACCAGGTCGAGAAGAAATGCATGCAAGTAATCGTCCACCACCAAACTGCTCTTCAATGTGAGCATCGAGCAGGCAATCTTTCTCGCGATTCTCCAACTTTCTCAGCACATGGTTACTCTTTTTGGTTTCTTCTGTAGCAGCTTCAGCCTCCTGCAAGTTACACATAAATCAAAAAGCAACATCAGCTACTATACAAGGAGAATGCAGGATGTAATTTGGCATATTCACTCCACTCTTTATCTAATGGGAAAGCATAATTTCCGCAGCATATCCATATATATTCTCATCAAATCAAGTACAATAGCAGGTAATGGAATTATATATTTGGCATTTGTACTTGCCAACGACAATCTAGGCATCAAAGTTTAAAATAAAATCCACAAAACTTAAGGTTAAGAATAAACATAAAAATATGACAGATTATATACATTGTAGAAATAGAATATTATTTACAAATTATTGGTTTCCTGAACATATTGGTCAAAACTATATCTAACACATCAAATATTCAGTTTCAATATATTATTTAAATAACCAAAACCAGCATTAAAAAATGGTGGGCATAACTATAAAGGAAAAAACATGTGCTAGATGATGAGCTGATTTATATAAAATAAAGATATTGTACATAACAAAAGAAAAATAAGCAGGAAAATCTAATAGCATCACCTGTGCAGAGTCTTTTTTGGCAGCAGTTTTCTTTTTGTTACCAATTTCAACACCATAGTGTTGAATGGAGCAGCATCGACCTGCACGATAGCGCTCTTAACAAGAGTCTGAGTTCGCACAAGCTCATTGTTGGAAGCATTGTAAACCACATTTAGCAAACGGGTTTTCCGAGTGACAGCTTCACTTCCCCATGAGATGTTTCCAGTATCCAATCTCAAAGCTCTACATTTCAAATTGCCACCTCTAACACGAATACTCCTCACTGTTTTGTTGCTTGATAGCTTAGTGTTAGCTGGTTGGCGACCGAGCTCATACCTAAATGAAACCATCAATATATCTTGGTTCAAACATAATCATAAAATGACAGCAAACAGAAAGCCAACAAATTATAAGAATTAAAATTAGGACCACGGTTCAAAACATTCATGTAGAAAGATTAGGCAATCACAAATGTAACATGAAGAATGACTATAAAAAGCGCTCAATTGTCAATTGAATGATATGTAATATCTAGTATGAAATAACTATGAAACCAACCATGGTATTTGTGAGAAAAAAATGATAGCAAAAAGATTTTTGAATTAAAATGTTTAGTCATAATTTACATTGACACACCATTTGTTTACTTTCAGTTTATCTCTTCTAACTTGAAGTTAGAAAATTATATGATCCTAATTGATGTATCTACTATCATTTTACTGTCATATGAACTGCTGTTTGACTACAAATGCCCAAAATCTATGTAGTTCATTCCAGTTTTGCACAAGAGGCATAATCTAAATTATCAGTCCCAATTTATAATCATTGTTTTTCGATTAACATAGCATAATCCAAAAAACAAAAATCGACTAAAATTAGATCTTGTAGACACTAGCAAATCATGAAATAACCTTTCCAGTTCTCACATCAAAATAAACCATAAAATCTAAGAGCCATCCACACAAAAATGTCTCAACCAATTTTAGTCCATTTTCGCTAACATTCCAAAATAAATGTTAGAAATTAAATCAAAAAAAATCTAGAAGACTTTAGAAGTATGATGGCCTATGTATTTGCTTAACCATTAAGAAGTAAAAATATCTAAGTACTAGCACCACCTAGAATAATCTAGCACTGTCACTAGAAAAATCTAGTATGAACCGCCTCTATAGGAATAATCTAGCACCATCTAGGTATTTACTTAGCTAGAAGATTCTAGTAATTGCATTTACTTTCTTATGCATTAAGATTAGAAGCCTATAAAAGGCACATGCTTGTACCATATTGAATCATCAAGTCTTCGGCAATAAAATTAGTGTGTGTTCAAAGAAATTCTCCATTGTTCTCTTAGTTATTACTTTGTGAGTTTGTGTCCCACTGATATCAAATTGGTATCAGAGCATGTTAGGTCCTGCAAAGCGTCAGTGTCAAAAATAGTTTGAGTGTGTGAGGAACAAAATAGTTCTCACCGTGTCAAAGTCAGTATCAAAAATAGTCCAAGTGTGTGAGAAACAAAAGAGTTCTCACTGTGTCAAAATTATTGTGAGCATATTTTTTAGAGAGATATGGCAAACAATTTCAATATCGTTTGGTCCGGTCCCAAACTAAATTTTGAATTAGATTTTAGTTATTGGGAATTTATGATGACAACACATCTTAAAGCTCACAACATTTGGAGCTATGTGGAGTCTGGTTTACAACAAGGAGCTGATGAACTTGCTCGTAGAAAGGACCAGCTGGCGCTATCACAAATTCTTCAAGGAATAGATTACTCAATTTTCGGTAAAATAGCAAATGTGAAGACTTCGAAAGAGGCGTGGGACATATTGAAGCTGTCGCATAAAGGAGTGGAGAAAGCTCAGAAATCAAAGCTGCAGTCTCTGCACAGAGAATACGAAAGGTATGAAATGTCAAGTTCTGAAACAGTGGATCAATATTTTACTCGTGTTATAAATCTTGTCAACAAGATGAGGGTGTATGTAGAAGATATTCCAGATAGCAAGGTGGTGGAGAAAATTCTACGCACCATGCCGATGAAGTATGATCATGTGGTGACTACGATACTGGAGTCCCACGATACTGATACCTTGTCGGTAGCAGAATTGCAGGGAAGTATTGAAAGCCATGTCAACAGAATATTGGAGAAGACTGAAAAGGTAAAGGAGGAAGCCTTGAAAAGCCAGGTGAACCTCAACAACGTTGTTGAATCCAGTCAGATGGGTGAAGCCAGAGCTCGTGACAATTTCAACAATGGAGGAAGAGGAAATTTCAGAGGAAGAGGTCGAGGAACCTTTAGAGGAAGAGGACGTGGCAATTTCAACCAATGGAGA
>Ga0315915_1005797_pt1 | contig 15287 bp, 5 predicted proteins | sample MpolbnodulesMG_FD_207738 | JGI IMG/M metagenome (GOLD analysis project Ga0315915, IMG submission 207738) | Medicago polymorpha root nodule microbial communities from Los Angeles, California, United States - branched nodules | ecosystem: Host-associated > Plants > Roots > Nodule | place: USA... | reverse complement strand
CACCGATTAGCATTTCCCATATAGTATTTGCATCTTTGGGTGAATAAGTCAAAATTTCAGCACGCGCTTTGTACACGCGTGGTATAGAACCTATAAGCCGAAATGCGCCTGCTGTAACGTAAAATGAACGTTCCATACTCAGTAATCACTCTTCGTAAAAGCAATGGACCGTGATGTCCGTTCCGTGAAACACTTTTATCTGCTACAACCGAGTGTATCTTAATTCCTACACCCAACATGCAAAAAGACAATTTTATCCAACCAAGTCAAAATAACTTTTACACGTGGAACAGTTCAATTTGTCGTTTACCGTGGTACTTTGTTAATCTCTCAGATATTGAATTTTTTTGGTTTGAGCATCAGCATCGGGATTATTCAGGACCATTATAATAAAGGATGGGCCAGGATTAAATAAACTTTTTTCTTATTATTACCATTATTATTGCTATTATCTACTCCATTTACTCCGGATCAAATAGAAAAAGAAAGTATCGAAATAATTTAAACTATGCAAGTAGTAATTTGTTACAAGTATAAACTTCAAGATTGTAAAATAAATAAATAAATATATACCGATCTGGGAATCTATTTATGTAAGTAATTATACCTAGTTATGACTTTTTAATATAAAATTTTACTGTAATGGATTAAAATATGGAGTACTAATGAGTAATGAGGTTAATTAAAGTTTTCTATAGTGCTCCCATTATCCCAAACAGATCTTCTGCATTTTCTCTTTCTTTAATTTGTCAAATCTCTCTAACTCCACCAGTTGTACACTCAAGAAATTATTACTATTAATTAATATATGTACTTATTTTACTAATTTTGAATAATTTATTATCTTATTGTCAAAGGAGAAATTTATTATCTAGGTAACGTAGAAAATGAAAAATTAGTCAGCTAGAAAGTCCAAACGGCCGTGGCCGGTAGCCAATCTACAGTATAGTAAAAGTATGTAGGAGTAATAGTTTTCCAATTTGTGTAAAACTTTGCATGATTGAAATTTGAAGTTTATAAAAAAAAAATTGAGACAATTCAAAAGATGCATGATTGATTCTTTTAACAAGACTGAAAAATTGTAATAAGTATACAATCAAAGAAACAAATTACTCAAAACAAAATTAAAATAAACATGATGTTGGAAGATTTGACAACATAAAACGACACAAAAAATTGTATTTAAACGACACTCGTTTTAAAACGAAAAGAGTAATATAAAAGTACCATCAGAAGATAAAAAAAAGTCATAAAAACAAAATCAGTACATTTATACCATGTAGTTGAAAAATTGAATGATAATAAAAAAATACAAGTAATGAATTAAGGTATAGTGTAGTGTGAACTGTAAAATTAAACAAGTTATAATAGCACTATTGTAGTGATAGTGATACCTCACCTCCATCCAACCAAAAACCAAAACCCATCTCATTTTTTTTCTTTCTTTCTCTCTCTCTCAATTTCAATCTCTTATTACCTTCGAAAGCACGCTTTCAAAGCTTTCCATAAAGTTTCTTCTTACAACTCAACTATCTATATATACACACTAACAAACACAGTTTCTCGCACTTCACGTTAAGTAAAGTAAAATTCCCTTTTCTCTTCTCTTCTCTTACACAATTTTCCACCATCCAAACACCGCTTAAACCATGTCTACGGATCTTCACCTCCAGCAACTACCAAAACTTCGAATCTCCGCCGTCGACGTCGTCGAGAACGACGACGTTGTCACTCCTTCCTCCGATCAAGCCCCTGACGTTGCCGACACGATGTCGTCGTCGGCGATAATAGAGCCTGAAATTGAGAAAGAAAACGTTGACGGTGCTGTTGTTGACGGTGAAATCGATGAGAGTTACCGGACTCCCACGTCGAAAGAAAGCAAGATACCGGAGATACAGGATTGTCCGCCGGCGCCGAGAAAACCGAAGCCGTTCGTTTCTTGTAAGAGGAAGCTTATGGATGATTTTCAATTCTTTGAAGTTAAGAATAATGAAGACATGGACGCGTTTTTCAGATCCACTTTTCCGAAGAGAACTTGTCCTTGTACATGAATATTCATCATCATCAACCTCTCTGCAATTCGAGGATCGAACACTACCTTAGTGCTCGTTCATAATTACGTAAATTAATTAATTACACGATTTTTGTTCTTTTTTTTCTTCTTTTATTCTCCAATTCTCCTCTTCTTGAAGGATGATCAATTTCTTAATTGATTTCTTTTTCTTATGGTTTTTTTATATGTTAATTATTATATAGTATATGATATGATATGATGAATATTTCAGATGTGAAATATTGGATCTGAATCGAATATGTGAATTAATTCAATGGAATCGATCAACTTAATGTTGAATTCTCCAGTTTCATACCAATTTTCATTTTTTTTATTGTTTAAATATTTTACGGTGTTCTTTGTTTAGTTGTGTGATGCGATTCTTAAATTATGGATTTTTCTGTATGAATTATCAGGAATGATTGATGTTGTTCGTACCAACCGATTTTTTTTACACAGGCGTACCAACCGAATATATCGGTGATTTTATCAGAATTTAATGTTTCTTTGTCTCTCTCTCATCCCAACTGGGTTTTCTTAATTACAGTCTATAAGTTCTAGCTCAGCTGGAAAATTCTATCTAAACTCGAAATTTTGCAGTTGTGTGAATGAGTTTCAATCATTTGAAATTATCACTTTGTCTATGGAAAAATTACTGTATTAAGTTTAATCTTTGTCAGACATATCAATTTTTGTTGCGTATTCTTTTAAGGTGAGTAAGAGGGATGTCTGCGATTCGAACTCGATCCCTGCATATAACAATGTGGACGGGAAACGAGAGAGTTGCATATTTTTCTTTCGAGTAACTATTACGTGAAGGAAAATTGACAATATTCTCAAAAATGGAAGAGGATAGGGGTAGATAGATGGGGGCTTGGTTTGGTGGCTAGCTAAGCTAGGTTGCGTTACGTAATGGAATCAAACTCTTCTAGCTATTTTTAGTGTAAGTGACGAATGGTATTAATTTGGTAGGTTGGCTAATATTTATCTACACATGATTACCTTAGCATTAATATCTTAATAGAAATTGCTAGCTAAGTATAGAATTATATCAAGAGGCATCTACTAATTATACGGTTGATATATTTTGACAATTATGCATGAATTTGTTTGATGCGGTTTGTTTTGTTTGAGAGGTTGAGAATGAAATGGAATATAAATTACAGGATTATTACTTTATGGAAAAGCAAAATTACAGGATGAAAGGGTGGGCGATGGAGACGGATGACATGTGTCATGACTCATGAGACCCAGTGTGTTGTTGTACCTTGTGATTTTAAAATATAGCTAACTTTTGTCGTTTTATGATAGAATAAATAAATTTGGATATGGATGTGAAATTTAAATTTCTTAGTCGCCATTTTTGAATTTTATTGGAATTTTTTAAAAATATTTAGCAGCTAAATTTCTCAGTTTTATATGCAATGCAACTAACGAGGTGAGAGACTTTTTTTTTCTTCTTAATTTATGGAAAAATATAATCAACCTTCATTAAGTACCTGATAATTAGATAAGAAATTGCTTGTCCTGGCATTTTTTTCATGATATTCCATAAACATTATCCGATATATACAATTTCGAAGGTAATGTTGCTTCTCTTGTGTATTAATTTTGGTTTTATTAAGGATTTTTGGGTGAAGCTCAAAAGTGATGTGATGCGGTTCTTGTTAGAATTAGAATTTTATCGAAATGATAAACTTACGACGGAAAACATTTTATAGATTTGATTTCAAATTAGGTTGAGAGTCTGCAGAGACCGGATAATTTTAAGTTGATTTCTTTGGTGGATTGTATGTATAAGATTCTAGCTAAGGTGTTGGGTAATTGTCTTCGAAAGGTAATTAGGAGAGTTATTTCTGATGTCTAGTGGGAAGACAAATTCTTCACAACAAGTCCAACATGAGTTTTTTTTCGAGAGTGGGATGAGGCAAAGTGACCATCGCTCCCATTTTTATTACAGCGGAAGGTTAAATGTGATGATGAATGCGACAATTTTGACATGTTTATTTTCGGGCTATAAGCTGGATAGTAATGCTCGGTCAATATTTTACATTTACATTTGCTAATGATACATTAATGTTGGATGAAAAGAGTTGGCTAATGTTAGAGCTATAGTCATAATTAAAGGTTAATTTTCATAAAAGTATATTGATGATGTTGAATGTTTCGAATTCGTGATTGAATGAGACAGTCTCGGTGTTGAATTGTAAAACTAGTGTTAGGGCCAAATTACATGCATGTTGTTTCACTGAAGAGACATATATTTAATCCCATGACTTCATTTTTACGTTTCTTTGTTTTTACTCATTAAGATGTACTAAAAGGTGGGCGTGACTAATACAATAATGAGAAAAAAAGATTTATAGTCATCGTGATCGATGAACATGATGGATTGATTATAAATCTCCAAGGTAATTAAGTAAGAGTGAACCAAGAATAGTATAAAGAAAGAGAACTTGATCTTGAAGCCAGAGTATATAAATATACTTTATAGAGTAGCTTGGATAAGGAATAAAGAGGCGTATACAACATTGTGGCTCATCAAATTGAGGAATATACACTATGCAGGGTAATGTACGCAAAGAAATAGAGATGCTCGCTAATTAAGCACAAGTTTCAACGAAGATTATAACTTTTCACAACTTAGTTAGGAAATGGAAAAAGAATATAATTATGAGAGAGGTTACAACTACAAGCATAGGATGCGTCATTGTCACGAAAATGATTCCAGGATTACAGATCAACCGCCAGGTGGGGGCTACAGCCAAGAGGATGTTCCTCGTGGAAAAATACTTGAATGTACAGTTACTATATGGGGGATAAATATATATTTTGCCGACCCAATAATGCAGATATGCTTTCTTGGATCTTAAGGGGGTCTCATCATATCAATCAATGCATTAATTACTGAGTACTGAAATATTTATACCTAATATACAACCTGCCTATATTGAGTTTAAAAAAATAAAGTAACCTACCTATAAGACAGGGGCCCGTAAAAAAACATAATTTTGATATTCACTAATATCATAGAAATTAATTAATTTGTAGATTTTCTTTGGGAGTTTGAAGGGGAGAAATTGGGGACGAGAGTAGATTATAGAGAAATAGATCTTTACAACAATTTAAATAAGTGTTTTCCATTTTATTTTTTACAATAAAATAAGCTTCTTAAAATAACTAGAGTACAATTAAATTGGCCATGAGTTAGAATATTTTTCATATACGTTTTGAAGGTCAAATACATATTCTCAATATATAGAAATTTCAAATCTAAAAGTACATTAACAAATCAAAATCTTAATCCTGATTAATAATCAAACAAAGTTCTTCCATATATGGCAAATGATCAAGACTAATAAAAGATCCACCATTTTTAATTACATTCATCCTTAAAGAAAGAAATTGTTGTTTGCTTCGACATTTCGTCCATTTTAACTATATGTTGTCCTTGAATGACCAATTCAAACACATGTTGACAGATTTTTTATAAGGTTGAAAGAATGTTAAATTTAGTGATAACCATAATAAGCTCCTTAGACATAATATGATACCAACAAAATGAATCACTCTTACACATGGAGTGCAAACATGAAACAAATTCAAAAAGATAATATAACACAAACTAAGCAAAACAAATTAAACAAAACATAAAAAAAAAGCTCCAACACAATTATTAAATCTCAAACTAGAAAAGTGATGAAGTGACCATAACACAAAGTTTCTAAACTGGCATTAGGAGGGAGTTTGGAGGTTCTTTCTTCAATTGAAATTGCAGTCATAAAAGCCAGATCTAAAGAAAGTTTATGAAGTGGGGATCGATCGATCAAGGAGGAACTTGTAGTAATGAGGTTGGCACATGGAACAAACGAAACATTGGACACAATGATTGCCTACGAAAGAGCTAGGTGAAGCGGTGACATGGGGTGGGATGTGGGTTGGTGGGTGAAGAAGCAGTTGCAATGTGGGTTTGGAGGGAGACCGATCACCACAAAGGGAAGAGACGACAAAGCCATAGCAATTGATGAATTGTGCCATCGGGAAAAACAAAATGCAACTCATAACGATACCAAGCTACAAAACAACGTGCAAAATAAAAAAGGGGGGGCAGGGACAGACATACAAAAAAATAAGAGACGCCGACAAGCGGCTGGAACCCTAGAATAAACTTTAGACGTCGTAAGAAGAGTGGGAGACACCACAAGAACTAAACATTAAGAAGATGAAAAACTTGTGAGCAAATGTGAGAGAGAGACTGAGAAAGATAAATTATGGAGGGTATATTTTCGAAAATAATGAAAATAACATTTTGGCATTTCCAATATAAATTTGATAAAGTTGTAAAAGAAAATTTGAGAAAAATATTGAATCTATGTTTTCTTAGATTTAAATATTATCATTAGGGTCCTCTTGACCTAAATTCAGTTGGTTGAAACATTACATATTATACATAGAGGTTTATTCACTTTAAAAATGAATTTTCGGTCACTAGATTATTTGACCAAAAATTTATTATCATTACGTGTCCATCAACTAAAATTAAAAATAATGAAAAAAAATAGAATTAATTTAATCTGAAATGTAATAAAAAAAATAAATTGTATAAAATACTTGATAAAAATAAAAATCTAATATGGAGTATAAAACCAATGAAATCCAATCATAAGAAGACAGAGCTTGCGGATATTCTTGCCATCTACATGGGATCGGTAAATCCCATCACTCATTCTACTCTGCAAGGCAACCAATCAATCATAACAGGACACAAAGTTCCCCTGCATTTTTCTTTTATACCACAAACAAACCTGTCAAATTTCCAACCTCAAATGCAAGTTCTCAATCTTTCTTTTTTTCCCATTGTCTCTAATGGTTTAAAGGATGGAAAGTAGTTTAGTTTTACTAGTTTGTAAAGGTAAACTTTGAATCTTTGAATGTGGTGTTTTTTAATAACATAATATATCCACATAGTGATAATAATCATAATAGTTATAAAGAAAGGTAATTATAATAGAAGATTCTCCTCACTTTTAGTTTGTAAAGGCAAAGTGAATGAATTGAATAAACCATACCCAAACACAAGGTGCCCAAGGATACAACAGCACACACTTGAGTTATAAGATATAAAAAAAATGAGACTTTCAAATTCTGAAATATACAAAATATGATAATTAAATACTTTCAAATTCTGAAATATACAAAATATGATAATTAAATACTTTTTCATATCTATATTTTACCATATTCGTGAACTATTTATATTTATTTATATTGTCAAAAAGAAAAAGAAGAGGCACAAAACAAAGCACAACCCATAATGATACCAAACTACAAAACATAGTGCAACCCATAATGATACCACATTCGTGAATTATTTGAAGTTGGCTCTTTAAATGTTCGGTTTCTTTTTTGAATTGAATTGTTCGGTACCAAAACTTGTTCGGTCAAAATTAAACTTGATTATGTGGATGAGCTAAACTCAATCTTCTAAGACTCGATATTAATCCTCTTCTGTACCAAAAAAGAAAAAAAAGACTCAACATTAAGAACGTGTAAATAATTCAAATTTCAAGGTGAGAAAATTTTGAAACAAAATATCATATGAAAAAATTAATGACAAGATTTTATTTTTTTTGAGGGAAATGACAAGAGTTTTTGTAGTCTGTTGTTTACTACTTGTTTATACTCCGAAAAATTACTACTTGTTTATACTCCGAAAAAAGTTTGAACCTTTTATGGAAACAACTCCTACTCTCACTTCTTTTCTTCTTAAACTCTGGTAATCTCCACATTTTTTCTTTTTCTATAGTAAGGAGGGGTGATTTACGGTCGATTTTGACCTAAAATCACCCATTCGAATAATTTTTTTTTGTTAAATAAGTAATTTCCACCAATTTTTAGTCTTCATTCAATTGTTTTTGTAATTTCGTATCTTTGCACGACTCTATTTGTTTTGATTTTCCGTCTTTGTGCGGTGTATTTTTTGTTTTTCGTCTTAGTACAATGTTTATTTGATTCAGGTTGAAAGATTAGCTTTAAGCAAGTGTACATCCAATCAATGACTTTGATGTCTTCAACGTTACAGATTCGGAGACATGAGTATTCTGAAGACTTGAATATATTCATATTTGTAGGTATAAGTACTATGTTGTTTATGCTATTAAGTTTTAACATGAATGTTGTGAGTTTGTTCGCGGATTCATCATTTTTATTTTTAGCAGCTTCGAATTTGTATCATATTGATGTACTCTATTTAATTGAATGAATGAATATCGTTTATTTTTTTCAGAAAAATATGTTTAACCTTTTTTTAGGCTTAAGAATACTAAAACCACTTTTATAATAGTGAACAAGTTATACATTGTTTCCCTTAAAAAAAACGTTATATTACCTCCTTCTCAAAATATAAACAAAAATTAATCAACAAAAACTATTATATTTGATTCAAAATTTATACAAATAACATCAATTTATGTTGACCTATTTTTAAATATATTTTGAAATATAGAGGTTGCATTCTTATTTATTAAATTATGATGCGGAGTAAAGTCTTGAATCTTAAGGAAAAAAAATTAAACTCATTTACAAACTCAAACTTTTTATGTAAAACAAATATTCTCCTTCCGTAAGTGCAGAGAGGTTCATCCCTCAAACTAATAAGATCCTCCTAAAATTTTCTTTCGACTTCTAGTCTTTATAAAATTTTCAATCACCAGTTTTAGTCCATACTTTTAAGTCAACTTACTCATGTTTAACCTTTGTATTTTTTAATGAAATTGTGCGGAAATGTGTAGAATATTATAAAAATTTCTCAAAAGGAAATTAGAATTTTTTTAACAAAACATGAATCAAATATGAAGTTTTAATGGCCAAAACTATAAAAGTTCATATTTAATTCATGTTTTGTTAAAAAAATCTAATTTTTTTTTTTTTAGAGATTCTTATAACATTATAAAATTTTATCTAAAAATTTAAAATCTACATATAAGTTTACTTAAAAGGAGAGACTAGAAGTGGTGATTGAAAATTTTATAAAGACTAAAAGTCGAAGGAAAATTTCAGAGAAACTAAAACGAAAAGTTAACATATTTAGATGAATCAAAAACATATTTAACCCTATTTTTTATAATTTAAACTCAAACTTTATGTATTCGGCAGAGATAAACATTATTTACACCCTAACTGTGCTATTGTGCTAATTCCATTTCTATTTTTAAATTTAAGGACCTGTCATTTAATTTGTTTTTTTAACACAAGGAGCTGTGCTGTGAATAAGTAAATTGAACTTTGATATTATTGATCATAAAAGTTCTATAAAAGTTTGATTTGGCTTCAAAAAGAAAAGTTTGATTTGGCATATGTAAAATTAAAACAAGGACAATCTAAATTAAATGGTAAAAAGGGTCATATTCCATATTTGGTGTGCGGCAGTGTGGTCCATTTAGCTGACATGAAATCACATAATTTTTCAAAAGAAGGATCATTTGATTAGGAATGGGTGATATTCCACATTAAGAAGGGAATTTTTTGTTTTTTATTTTAAATCCTCCATTTTATAAGGAATGGATCTTGATATTTAAGAGTTCACCTGTAAAATAAGTATAATATGACCAATAACTTTTCGTGTTGGAATTTAACTTGAGTTTTTTGAACGATTCATCATTTGATATTTTAGAGGTGGTTTTTTTTTTGTCAAATTTTAGAGGTGATTTATCAATGAAGATATAGAGAGTAATACTTGTTATAAATTTTCTGATATGTTTGGTGTTAACTTTCAATTTCAAAGAAAAATAACTCTAGTAATTTAAAATTCGGTTGAAAGGTAAGTAAATTCTGACAAAAAAATTTACGTCATATTTATTTATTTATTTATCGTGTTGAATTTAGATTTTTGTTGGATCGGGGTATGTTTTTACTCCCATTAATGATATCTTTTATAATAAAATAAAAAACTAATTAAAGTAATCATCTTTTCTCCATAGCTAGCGGTTAGCACCATATGTTGTTTGATGGTGAGAATCTCAAAGTAGTTTTTAATAATAACTTCTAAAGAAAATATGGTCGAACGAATGCCAATGATTGAATTGGCAATTGCACCACTTGCAAACAAATGGTCCACGTTCTAGAATTTGTTGATAGGATGATATTAACTATTAAATAGTATTTCATATTATCAATAGTTTTAAATAATCTAAACATTGGTCAATTTGTCTTTTCCAAATTTATTATCAAATACATCCATGTAATTAGCAACTTAATGTCATATTATATATAGCCACTACAAGTAACAAGAGGAACATGTCTTATTAACAAAAAAAAATTTGAGGAATGTCTTATTAACATTTTTGTAATTTTAAATATTATTTATAATATTATTAATGTCGGAGGCTAGCTAGGTTAATAGTATAAATGTATAATCATACAATAAAGAGGGCTATAAAAATTGTTTGGTGGTTAGGATGAGCGTTGGAATTTCTTCCAATCATAACACTGACAATACTAACATCAATCATAAGAGTGTTTTTCTAGTTTTTTAGTGAGAGAAACTCCAACTTTTTTCTAAAAAAAAGTTCTCTTTCGTTCATCGAGGAGGGGTGGTTTTAGGTCATTTTTTGACTTAGAATAACCCCTCAACATCTTTTTTCCTTTTTCTTTCAATCTAAATAAGTGGTTTTCACATATATCAAGTTTTTTCTATTGTGTTTTGTTGTGATTTCGTTGTCTAAGTGCGGCGTTGTGTTGTTCGTCGTCTTGTGCGACGTTTGATTTCGCGTCTTGTCGCAGTGTTCGTTTATTTTCTATTGAAAGATCGGCATCAGTCAATTACAAATTCAACCAATGATTTGGGCGTCAACGTTGAAGATCCGAAAACATGTGAATTTCGGTGACTTAGGTTTTATCATATTATTTGTAGGCATTTTGCTGTTTTATGTTATTAACTTGCGTGTTGTGAGTTTATTCACGGGTTCACCCTTTACGTTTTTAGCAATGTTTGTATCTGATGTAATCTATCGATTTGAATGAATGAATTGTTTATTTTTGTCAAAAAAAATAAATATTAACATCAATCATCTCAAAGAAAAAAATACAACTATAATAACATAGGTTAATTTGGAATTACTCTCCTCAAGATTTGTGAGAATCTAACTACACTACTACATTTCTTCTGCATAAACTTGATGTTGCTTAACCGATTGATACTCAACTATTGAGTGCATTCTACATTGTTATATTATATATGAATATGAATGGTATTATATAACAAAGCTATAAATATGTTGGGCTACATTTAGTTGTTATTTTTTTCGTTATTTTTTCTGTTCCTGGTTTGTAAATATTGTACAGATTTTAGTGTTTTTCCTTTGCACACCTTGTGCTAGGAAAGACATTTTATGTTGATAATATATTTTATTTTAACTTCTTCAAAACAAAACAAAAAACAGCTATAAATACAATAAATAATAAAAACATCAGATAAAAAAAACATATGGGACAACATTAATTTTGTGTTGTTAGGATACAAGTGCACGATATGTATTAATTGGAAAACAGAACAAAATGTACTAGCCACAAATGACAACTGTATAAGTGCTGCTCAAGAAACGTGACAATAAAGTTATTGATTATAAGAATGGCATTGTTACTTTCTAATGGGGCTGCCTATCTATATTCTGTTGGATCTCTTTATTGCGTAAGAAAAGAAGAAGAAGAAGAAGGTATCATCCAAGTAAGAATGATGAGTAAAGAAGATCCAAGGAAAAAGACAGTGATCAGAAAACACATGACATAGTATTTGTAACCTGCAAAGAAAAGGCAAAATCATTGGAAAGTTAAAGAAAAGGTGTCTCTAAACTTGCCATGTTATACTTACTTATGAATGATTCCTTTTGTTTCTGACTAGCCAGACAACACATATATATTGTACCATTATATCTAAAGAAGAAGAAGCTGGCGGTACCTTCTATAAGATTGATTTTTATTTTTTTCTAAAACGGTATAAATTTATTTATAGAACACTAAATATCCAAGCATAAGTGCTAAAGATTACTAACTATTGCCACCTCCTATAGGATTGAATTTAAAGCGTGAAGCACAGCAATTTTCCAATTTTCTTTTGAAGATTTAGGATGTATATATTGTCGGTGTAAAACTATTTTACATATTTATTCAATCCAATCATATTATATAAGTTGAGTCAAGTCAAACTTTGTTTATATAAGTTATACGTGGTTTAAAAAATTAGTGTATGAGTCTGACTTATTACTCATTAAAGAGTTTATTTAAAGCTTGATTTGGTCTTTTTAAAAATTTGGCTAAAAGTATGTTATGTTAAGACTTTAAAATGAACATTTGACTCTCTTTAAAATGGTTAATAGACCAATAACTAGTTTGAATTTCGTGTTATTAATTTTTTAGATTTTTTTATTTTATTTAAAATACCAATGGACCAAAAATTTAATGTTTTAAAAAAAAGCATATGTGTGCATATAGTAGATAATTTCTTTTTAAGCCTCCTCGATATCTCTTAGGCTCCCTAAATTTTATTTTTACCCCTAATATATATGTCTAATAAGTATGTCCTGAAGTGTTAGTGAGTTATCTTTCGGAGGATTGTTTTATATGACTGAGTAGTGAGCAAAACTGTCATTTACATTATTTTGGTGTTTAAAATTTTCAAACCACCCATTTTCTCTCCAAACCAACTTTTTAAGCAATTGTTGATGTTAAGCTGTGTAATTTGCTTGGTTATAAACTTATGTATTTGATTTAAGTAATTTATGACAAACATTTGTACTTTGTTTACACAATTTGTTCGTTTTTAAGGTCCTTCTTTTTTGGTTGTTGAAGTGTATATGTTTAATATGTGTTATTAACATCCATGAGATACGAACCGACAAGTTTGGGACATAACTCCCGAAAGAAGAAAAAGCAAGATTTCAAACCAACGTCTGGAAGATACGAATTGAAATGTTCAGGAGATATCTCTAACATGTGTGAAAAATGTGAACAATGCAAAGGTTATCTGTGTATCGCAACCTATGAGATCTGAATATCAACACATTAACATTGTTATATGCTATATGCAACCATATTAAAGATATACACTTCAACAACCGGGGGGAAAAAAAGGACGTAATGAACAAATGATGTAAACAAAATACAAATGTTTGTCATAAATTACTTAAACCAAATACATAGGCTTATAACCAAATAAATTACATAGTTGAACTTCAAGAATTGGATGAAAGTAGGTTAGGAGAGCAAATGTGGTGGTTTGGAACCTTTGAAACACCAAAACAACGTAACTAATAGTTTTGCTCACAATTTTATCATATAAAATAGTTCTCCAGAAGATAACACCCTAACCTTCCGGGAGGTAACTCCCTAGCCCTTCGGGACATATCTTACGGGTATATACACACAAGGGGTTAAAATGAAACTTTGGGGGCCTAAAAGATATTTAGGGGACCTAAAAATTAATTCTCTATATTCTAAAAGTGTAATTTTACTGTCAAATTGGCCCAACATGTTTTTCAGACTTATAATTAAGCCCATATAGATATTGTTGCTCTTAGACCCATTTTATCTTCTAAACCCATATTGGTTTTTCCCACGCATTTTTCGTGCGCCCTATTTTTTTTCGAAAATGTCTTTGGAAATTGCGGATTATATAATTTGGAAAATAGTTTCTCCCTTATTTTTGGATGGAAGAATGAGTTTTTCACTAATTCGGATTATAAAATCTGAACAAATAAATAATTTTGATTTTATGATTTGAACACCCCAAATAGTAGAGCGCATTCCTTGTTTTTTTCCGAATTATAAAATACAAACTACCCTATAATTCTTGTGCGAAGAATTTAGGGAAAAACTTATTTGAATTATATAATCTAAATTGTATAAGCAGAAAGATTGAGTCTGTTTGTGACATGAATAACTAATTTAAGAACTATGTAAACCATCATAAGCCCCTCTTGTGTTTTGGGTCATTAAGTAATAACTAATATAAGAACTGTGTCAAACATCATAAGCCCCTCTTGTATTTTGGGTTATTGTTAGTTGTTCCCGTCGTGTCTCGATCGAAAATCTAGTTTTTAAGTTATTTGATCAGATTGCTATGAAACTTGTGTTGGAACAAAATGTGTTTAACATTACCCTTTGAGTTTTGATGATAACAAGGTATTAAAAAATTGTTAATTGGATATGCTAATATTTGTTCAAGTGTGCAGGACCATAGACAAAAAATTTAGTGTTTTATTTAAAGCATAGGTTCTGAAAGAACAAATGAGAGCAATGGAATCAACAAAAAGGAAGCTTGAAGCATCTGAAGAAAAGAGGTTTTGAAGACAAGTGGTCCTGAAGAAGCTAACGTCATCAGAAGCACTCTCATCAGAATCTGGTCACCAGAAGCTGACGTCATCAGAAGCATCTAAAGATCATCAGAAGCTGAAAGACTGAAGAATTTCAAATGTTGTTCAAATGATGATTTAATCACGCCTATCATTGCAGAAGACTGGAAGAATAAAGCAACGGCTAATTCAAATAGATTTGAAGGCATTGGATGCTTGTTCTTTGGAGAACGTTGAAAAAGGACAATTGTACGAAGTGTACAACCACTATCTCCACTACTCTGATTAGTGTCTGCAATAGGACAAGAATAACAGCTACGCCTGCACCAATGTTCCTCCATACTTGGAATGGATTTGAAAATGATCCTTCATAGGACAATAACCAAATCAGGCATAAGATCATTGGTGATTTGATCATGCTTCAAACGACTCTTTTTGATGTGCTGACAATTCAACAACGTCTCTTTCACACCTCTATATAAAGTAGTGAAGACTTAGAGAATGGCAAGACTCTTAAAACAATTTACAAGTGCCAAAATTCTGCTGAAATTGTTCTGCATCAAAAGTTCACTTAGAATTTCTTAACAACTTTCATATCTTAGAAATTTTAGAGTCTTAAAGAGTATGTATCTAATTTGTATTGTGAACACCACTGATTGTATATCAAGTGTTCAACCTCAAACATATTTCTTTGTAATTATGTTTGAATAGAAGTCTCTTGCAGTTGTGCTTGGGCATAAGAAGTCTCTTGATTTAGTTATTGAGCATAGGAAATATCTTGCAGTTGTACTTAAGTAGTTTGAAGTCTCTTGCTAGTTTTAGCAGTGAGCAGTTGTAATCAGATATTACATTTTAGTGAACTCTCCTTGGAAGTGCAACGGGGACAG
>Ga0315915_1005794_pt1 | contig 15290 bp, 4 predicted proteins | sample MpolbnodulesMG_FD_207738 | JGI IMG/M metagenome (GOLD analysis project Ga0315915, IMG submission 207738) | Medicago polymorpha root nodule microbial communities from Los Angeles, California, United States - branched nodules | ecosystem: Host-associated > Plants > Roots > Nodule | place: USA... | reverse complement strand
ACAAAATTTTCCATCAACATTTTTAGTCCCTATAAAATTTTCCATAAGCATTTTTAGTCCCTATAAAATTTTTCCATCAGCATTTTTAGTCCCTAAAATGCTTAAGGAAAATGTCACAAGAACTAAAAAGTGTGATTTTATTTTGTAGGAACTAAAAACAAAACTGTGAATATTTATAGGGATTAAAAACTTAATTAACCCTTTTTTTTACTATAACTAGAACCAATTCTAATATTTATTGGTCCGATACAATTATAACTTTTCTCAATTACTCCCTCCATTTTAAATGAGTGTCATTTTAAGCAAAAAAATTGTTTCACAATGAATGTCGCTTTACATTTTCAATGCAACTTTAATTTCTTTTTTCCAACTTTGCCCTCAATAAATACTCCAACTTTTCTCTCTCTCACAGTTTTGAATGCAACTTCAAGTTTGTCTTTGTCAAATACATTAAGGCTATTTTAGTAAAATTGCTATGACATTTGACTACTTTATTCTATTCCTTAATCTGTGTGCAATCGGCTAAAACGACACTCATTTTGGAACGGATGAAGTACTTTTTGTCCTTGTAAATTGCTTTCATGGTCTATCATTAAATTTCATTTTGATAATTATACATTCTTGCATCAAGTCTCTCTTTCTTAGAATTGGAAGGTTAACATCAAAAGAATGGTAAAAAAAGTCATTATACAAGTTATAAAAAGAAATATGTTTTGGTTTTGGGTAACGGTATGCTAATTGTTATGCACACCCAAGAGTGGGATTTTAGTCGCATTCATGTGAGCAGTGACCCACAGTCCAGAGAGCATCCATCTTCTTTGGGAGCATTCATGTATGTACCACAAATGTGAGTGACCAAGTGCAGAGAAATTTGGAGGGTCTTAATTTGACCACCAAAAAAGTAATTATGATCACACCATGAAGAATTTGAATCTTTGTCCTGTACGTGGGTTAGCCGGCGTGAATTTCACGTGGACGGATGGAATTCACGTGACTCATTCTATCTTGACTTTACCTTTCTTTTCTTATTTTTGACAAACGACTTTACCTTTCTTTGTTTGCTAAGATGTGACTCATTATTCCTGTCCAAAATAAAATGTGTCACATTGTTTTCTGGTCCTGTTCCGACTTCATTTAGCCTTCGACTTACTTGAACTACTACTCTCTCTGTTCCGCAATAGATGACATATTTGACAAAGTGCATTATTGATCTAATATATTTTGACTATATTTTTCTACTGATGTACAAAGATAAATAATATCATATAATATGTTGTTGAATTTGTCTCGATGAATATATTTAAAATATTACTTTTTTCATAATTTTTTCTAATAGAGAATTGAATATATTAAAGATAAAACATATGCATTGGTATGTGTGACAGAGTCAACTGTATCACTTAATATAGAACGGATAGAGTAAAATACGATTAATAACAAATGAATTTAATACCGTAAAAAAAATTAAAGGTTTAATTATCTATATATTTCTATATTGTTTAAAAAAATAAAGAGGTTTTAGAATTAAAATGTCCCCGTAAACATATAGCTGGAAGTTGGATTTGAATTAGACACATTTTAACAAAAAAACAAAGTCATTTATGGATATTATCAGCAATGTTTTCTTATCATAATGTGTCGTCCTTAATTTGTTCATAGTTAGATTTTGAAGGAGTTGTCATTTATTGGGTTTTGTTAACCGGTGTCTCCAGAATACTGGTTAAGAAACTAAAAGTAGAAAGAAAAGATAAAATTTGTATTGAAAAGAACGGCTCTGTCTACGGTGGGAGATCTGAATAAGTCACCTACGGAGACATGACTTTTTTTTTGTTGGCAAAATAAATCTGAACCATTGGATAAACGTAAACCAACTTTAGATCAAAATGCTTACAATACACCTCCAACACCCAATTATTTTCTTTTATTTTAAATTGTTCTTCTCTTTCCTCTTTCACCCCAGTAACCTCTCTGATCTTGATGTTGTTGCCACTTCATTCTTTCCCTTTGTTTTTCCAACACTGTTATGTTGGAGGTGCAACTCGTAGTTGCTAGTTTCCCCGAATCAATAGTATTCAAACAGTGCAACAGCATGTTGATCACCGTTTTATACTTAAATAATAGTAATTATTATGCAACAAATAGTGACTGTGGTAGTGTTAGTGTGCGGTGATTAGCTTTAACTTCTTGTTGAATTAAAACGGTGGATGATTTATGATTCAATTTAGTTTTACCATTTTATTTTATTTTTTGAAATCTGCAATTTTATAGATTGACTTTAAAATTGAAATTTTCAAGCCTATATTCACTGAAATTTGCTTTAAAATCACATATTGAAAGGTTATTTAAAATCACAAATTGAAGGGTTATTTTGATTTTACTCCATTAAAGGTGTATGTGTTGTTGCAGTAAAGAAAGAGAAGGAAGATGGGGCGAGAGAGGAAAGAGAGGAGTAATTTAGAATAAAAGAAAACAATTGGGTGTGGGAGGTGTATAGTAAGCATTTTGATCTAAAGTTGGTTTACCCTTATCTAATGGTTCAGATTTATTTTGCCAACAAAAAAAAAAAAAAAAACAGCCATGTCTCCTACCGGAAACAGAGACGAAAAGAACACGTTTTCAACTTTCAAAAAGTATATTACACAATTTCCGAGATAATGTTTTCTTTTATAATTTATTAACAAGTGTCCCGGAGGCACTTGTTAACATTTCCTTTATTTTTAACGGCATAGATTTTTTGTTGGGAAGAAGGGTAAAAAAATGTTGGGTTACCACCATTTGGTCATTGTTTGGTGAGTAACAAATACAAGGAATAAACTATTGTTTATGAGTCACCTTAGCGGGGTAATAGTGTGCCTTACATTAGTATCACTTGTGAACTTCAATAGTTTATTTCCAAGCTCAAAGTGTTTTTCACACATTCTCCAACTTGGAGCTTGTGAGGGGTGTTTGGATTACAAAAAACAAAGTTATTATTGATTAAAATGTATTTAGCTCTTGCTGAAGACCGGTCTTAAGATTCTCTGTCTTTGATGAATCAATAAAGTTGTCATACTCATATTGTGTTTTTACTTTCTCTTTCTATATTTTTGGTTGTCGTATCATTTATCTTATAAATGGTTGTTCAAATAACATACCTCCACTAAAACTAATAAATTTTGGTGTCCATGAAAAATTCGATGAGACGTCGAAATGACTAATTCGACAAATCATGAGTACACCTTATATGAATATATCCCCCTACATGCATGTCACAAATTATGATATGGGAAAACATCACAGTTTACAATCATATAAATGAGTTGGACACCACATTTTAACTCAAAACCTTAAGGCATTAGGTTTATGGATTCTCTCACTAGACTCCCTTATAATGTGTTCAACATCAACTATTTCATCTAACGTGAAACCAATAGAATTTTTGTTTTTGTTTCACAGGTTATGAGTATTTTAGTGACCCTAGTCTGAACAAATGCTGGCAAATATTTGCTTTCAGAAATTGTTTAGACCCAACAAAAGGTTATCTTGAGTCTTGACAGAACTTGAACAAAAACAAAAGATAATGTTAGTAATGTTAGCTTGAATGATTGAAAAGCATAGCAAGCCTGATAATTGATTTTGTTTTCGGCCTCAGTGCCTCGTCTACGCACACATTAGTGTCTGCTAGACTGCTACTCAGCAATCTGAACTTATGTTGCAGGACCCATATAGCATGAGAAGAATTATAATATATCGTCTCTTTTTATCAGAGCAGAAACACATAGGAGATCTATGGTGCCTAAGAACAACAATAAATAAAAATAATAAACACAATATTTCAGATAATATAGCGTGGGCAGATAGAGAAGTAGCACCATATTTAGAAATTAGAAATGTTACATTTGAAGAAGATGCCTCATCTACCGTATAACACCTAAGATTGTCGGGAGTATGAGTATGAGCACTTTGGAAAATTGTATTATATTTCTTCATGATTGCTCAAAAGAATTCAAAAAAGAAATCAAGTATATTAAAGAACTCATAATGTTGAGAGTAAAAAACAACTTGGATCCATCATCAAACAACCCATAATTGCAATACATGTCGACCAAAGAGTTGTTCACATAAACCAAAGAAATCAAACCACGATTAACAATATTCCCATGTACATGAATCCCAAAATCATGATCAACAACACCAGCACATTACAAGCACTCCACACGCTTGAAAAAAGTTACTTGATCATGATCAAGAGAATCATGGTGAATAACCTCCCTAAAAACTCCAATAGCACGACCATACAGCTTATTTTCCAAAAACCCAACGATCATAGCATTACAAGAAACAAGGTCTCAGTGTGACATTTCATCGAACACCTTCTCCACAAAAAATATAGACCAACACTTAGCGTACATGTCAAGTAACACGGTCCAACACATGTCAAGTAACGCGGTAGCTACAAATGTATCGGTCAGAAACCGTCTTTAAAAATCAAGGAGTGCATTTGTTGACTATGGGTGAGGATTTTCGAATGGGCACAAGAGGATCAAATGGCTGATAAAGTGAATTGGTTTGGGTAAATTCTGGTGTTTTGCATGCGGTTGAAATGAGTTAAGGCTTGGAAGGGTTTACTGAGAGGAGAGAGTTGAGTGATGAGTGTGGTGCAAGTAAAAACGTGGTTGGGGGAGAAGGGTTGTTGAGGAGAATTATTAGAATTTTTGAACTGGGTTTCCATAGTTTGTTAGCTTTATTAGTGGTAAACGATATTTCATAATTGTAATTAATAACAACAACATTAATCCCGTGAGCTTAACTCGGTCGGTAGGGATATTGCATTTTATATGCAGGGTCGGGGTTCAAACCCCAGACACTCCACTTCTCCACAATTAAATTGTGTGAGCTCTCGCCACTAGACTACTTGACAAAAAAAAACATTATGCATGTCACAAACTAAATGCTTTATGCTCCAATTTCCACCTTTGTCGTAGTACAAGTGGCACTTAGAAATGAAATTTTGAGGTTAAATGTGCATTCTTTCTCATTGGAAAGGAATACTAAATTGTTAATGTCCGGTTATACTTATTTGGGAAATGTTAACTTGTGTCGTTGAGGCATAAGTTAAGAAACTAAATGTAGAAGGTTTTTCTTGGCTTCTTCAAAAAAGAAAGTTTTTCTTGAAACTTGTGCATTCAATATCTTAAAAGTTGCAAAAGTTATATTTTCAATATAAAATTTGTTTTTAATTTCCATTTTAAGTTAGCATGACCCTACTTATTTTTAGATAACTAAGACTCTTTTATTCATGGTTTCTTATGAGTGAGATGAACCAATAGCAATATGGGGTCGTGGGAAATATTGTAATGGGTAGTTGGGTTAATAAGCAAGGGATTACTATTAACACCCCTTTTCTACATAAACTTCAACGTGTTTGATATTAGTTTTTTGTTAGAACATTTTCATTTGAAAGTTTACTTTCAAAATTCAATTTAAATTTTCTCATTTAAAGAATATACTATAACAGTAAATTGATTTTACTCAAATTTAACAAATTCATTTGTTTTCTTAAAATCCTTTTTTATATGAGCAAAACTATATGTTTATATGAACAAATAAAGAAAAACATTTTTTAGCAAGGGAAATACTTTATAGTACGAGAGGTACCACGAAAACCAATGAATTACACTTACCACTACCCATGATTTCCACCAAGAGCCAAAGTTATATAATTTTAATTTAAAAAATAAAAAACTATAACCACTGGCTTCTCTCTTCGTCGGTTTTCGTTGCTTTTTCGCCATATTAAATAACATAGCTGTTTTAGCAAATATCTTTCCTTGTGGGGGCTAGAGCCCCCTTATCATATACATGAATGAATCCGTCATTGTCCACGGTACAAAATTAGAGAACCATCGGCTCTTTAACATCTAATATTATGATTTAGTTGCTCCTAAAAATTGTGGTTGAGTATAGCATAAAGTCATAAAATTGAATTGTAAAGTGAAAATGATCTTCACTTGTTCATGTCATTTTTCGTCTAATATAAGACTCTTTAACACATTTACTCACACCTAGTATTAATAGGTTTTGAAACGTCGATATATTTGGTGGGTGTCTGAGAGCGAAAATATGATAATAAATAGTTCAATGAATCTCAATGGAGACACCGATATATACCATCTTAAAATATGTGGTTGAGTTAATACACACCCTTCACACACAACCGTTTTGTGAGGTAAAAATATCTTCAATGTAAAACGTCATTAACATTTTGGTTTCCGTGAAAACAACCACCAAGTCAACCCATATTGATGCTCTAAGAATTCAATTCACGTGATCTCATTAAGAAAAATTAAATTTAAAATACATAATTAATTTTTACAATGATTATTATTATTATTGTTATTAATTTGTCAACTCCCATGTTTATACTAGACGATCTTTAAAAAAAAGAAATGTTAATGCTAGACAAACCGTAACGTGTATGAAGAATGGGTGTTTCCTTTTGTTTGGGGTTTTACCCCTTTCTTGATTTAATTAAAAAATGAAAAGATTATTATATAGTAGTACCACATTACATTACAATACATTGTATAAGGTATTCTCAAAAATATACATTGTATAAGGTTGATGTGATGTTCAGGTCGGCAGCTGCCCACATCCCCACGTGTACCAACATAGATCACGGGTTCATGCCCTACTTTTGATACGAAATTCTCGTTACCTATCTGTCAAATGATCTTGTAGGATGCTACAGTGACAGGAAGTAACATACCGTGGCGATAGAGACGGCCTTTAAACTAGTCTTTTGTTTAAACCAAATATTTAATGTTATTTTGGTTGATAAACCAAATATTTAGTGTTTAGAGACATTGAGATAACATCAAAGACTCTTATCTTCAAAAATGTTAGTTTTGCGATCGTTGAAGACTAATTTGATGGGTTTTATATCATCTATGTCATGGTCACCCTTATGCCTTTGGTTCCATCTTATTCTTGTTCTAAATTTGGGCTAACAAAATCTCTAGCCAATCACATTTCGTTTCACGTACTTAATTCATCCAAGCTTGTAAGTTGTAACCTTCCTTCCATATTCAAAAATGGGTCCATCGAGGAACACTCATTTTCTCGTTTTTTAGTTTCCAGCGCTGCATTTGCATTGCATGCACTATATATGCCCGTTGCCTACTAATCAAGCGAATGTCACCCGCATGTGATTATGGATCGTGTACCAAATTGTTCCTTTAGTTAATAAGGAGTTAATTTGATCCAATTATTGTCTATTCAATTTTGTCTCTAAATTATTATTCTTTCGTCCAATTATTTAGTTATTCGGTTCAAAAATTTGATTTTTTTATGATAATTTAGGAACTAAGTTGATAAAATAGTGATAATTTAAAAAACAAATTAACTATTTATTCTCTCTTCATTTTTGGAGTACAATACAATCCGAGCAAAAAAATGCTATTGGAGAATACATTTGGAAAAAATATCTAGTCGAAAAACTTAAGTATTTGAATAAAAATAAATGAGTCATGTTAAAAAGTGTTCTAATACGATATGAAAGACATAAAAATAAATGAGTCATGTTAAAAAGTGTTCTGAGAGTCCCGTGACCATAGCTCAGTTGGTAGGACAATACATTATTATATACAGTGGTCGGGGTTCGAACCCCGGACACCCCACTTATTCACCTTATAAGATGAATTCTAACACTAGACTACCTGACAAAAAAAAAAGTGTTCTAAGATGATATAAAAGACGCTTGTTAAAGAAACAAAAAATAAAGTTTTATATCACAAATGATTTTTTTTTAGACTTTTAGAATATTAACTACACATCTTTTAAGATATAATTACCATATTGATTCTTTAACAAGTTTCCTTAACGCGCTTGTTAACATTTTTTAAAATAAATTAAAGGTTTAATATCAATAGTAAAATAATTCATAAAAAAATAGTGGAAAATACTCAAAATTTCAACAATATTTGGGTTTTCCTTTATAGCCTGTTCCGTCTCACAGTGTGGAATCATGTTGATGTGCTTTGAGTGTTTTTCTTTCATTAGTAATATGTGACGAAACCTACATCTAGTAATGAGTAATACACAACTGAGGCAACTAATTCTGTTTACAGGGAATTTGACAAGAGCGATGCGTATTTCAAAATCATTTAATGTGCGTTTGGTTCAGTTTTGGATATAATTGATTCTAACATAATTGATTTATATTTGAATACAATAATGCAGAATTGATTAAACAAACTGAATGTTGTTTGGATAATGTTGATCAAAATTGCTTTCAAATGTATAATTACTAAAATGGACATAGTTGAGTATACATAAATCAATATTAAATGTAGATATATTATTTAATTTAAATTAATTAATTTTCTATAAATTAATTTTAAAAACAATAAATACAGTCATTAAACCAATTTTTTTACAAAATATTTGTTCATATAATTTATATGTTTTGGTAGAAATATATTTAAGTTAAATAATACTATAGTTAGTCGTCAAAAATAATAAAATATGGCGTAAAAGAAAGATAAAAAAAAATACAGTAAATCTAAACGGAAACACCATAAAGGAAAATCCAAAACTTGGTAACTCATGACCATAAATATTTTCTGGGGGCTAATTTGGTTCGTTAATTTTTCTGATTAAATTTGATTCAACAAATTAAATACAAAGAAAAAAGAAGGACTTGTAATATTCAAAATATAAAATTTATTGGAGAATTGATTCTAATTAACTCAAAAACTATGAATTGTAGCTTCAACTAGAATTGCTTTTTGAGGATAGAAGTAATTTTGAAAAGTCAAACCAAACATGATTGAAAACTCAAGTTTCACTTTTGAGGTGTTGTAGAAGTGCTTCTTGCTCCAAAAAAGGCAAAACAAACAGACACTAAGTAACTTGTTCAAGTATTTTAAAACCCACTTAAAAGTTTCCCAATGTTAATCATATATGTTTGCCCTACTACAAAACCATGGTATACATGTCTTCTATCCCGTTAGGATAAGGAGTAGTTTCCATCTTCCTCCTCTCTTCTTCAAACAATGTTTCTCATTCATTAATTACAACTCAAGATTGTACTGATTAACAATCTTCATAAGTACCCTTATGAAACAATGTTTTATCACCAATGAAAAAATCTCATTGTAATCAAATCACTCAACTCGGGTAAAACCCTTGGCCACAAATCTTGTTTTATACTTTCGTTCTTTAATTCCCTAAATACATTCCTTATTCTTGAAGATCCACTTACATCTAACTACCATTTGTTTCCTGATAGCTCCACAAACTTTCAAGTTTAGTTCATCTCCAATGAATGAATTTCCTCATTCATGACCTTTAACTATTTTAGACTCTCATTGCTCTCAAATGCTTTCTTGAAGGTCTTTGTTTATAAGTTTTAATACCCTTCATCCACATTTGGAGCATAGAAAATGTGAACAACATAGCCATATCTTATTGGTGGAACAATATCCCTATTTTCCTCATCTCTATCCAATATAATTGATAGTCAAAATTCGTTGTTGTTTGTCTTCCTCTGTTATTTGATGGCGGAGTCCTATCCTCTTCTTCGTCTCTTGTCTCACTAGTGGAAGGCTCCAACTCAAACTAAATTTTATTCTACTTCGTTTTTGAGTGAATATTCAATAGGTCTCTGCACTTCATCCACATGTTGGTCTCATTAAAAATAATATTTATGCTTATAATAAATCTTGATCATTCTCTTGTTTCATTATCAACAACTTGTAACCCTTCACCCGTTCAATATAACCAAATTAAAGAAGACACGTTTCACAACCCTACCATCAAGCTTTTCTTGCTTGATATGCATGAATGCCAAAGTTCCAAAAACTTTGAAATTATAGTAGTTTGTTGGTTTTCCACTCCAAACATTCATAGCTCTCTTAAAGTTGTGTTGACAGATATCTATTGATCAATTAAGTTGATGTGCTCACAACTTCACACCAGAAACTCTCGGGTAACCTATTTTAAAATGTTAATATTCATACATCTAGTCGATAACATATTCCACTTAATACCTTTTTACCGCAAAACTTATTACAAGATCCTAAAACAAACTTGAGGTCGTTGTTAGTTCTTAATACTTTCAGTTTAGTTCCTGGGTGGTTTTCTATAAGAATATGTCATTCCTTAAACTTTTCAAAGGTGTCACTTTTATTTTTTAAAATATGAACTCATACTCTTATAAAGAAATCATCAATCATAATGAGAAAATAGAAACCATTGTCAAGATATGTTACTATTGCCCCCAAAGATTTGAATTAACATACTCAAAAGGTCTACAAGAATTATGAATGTCACTTACTTAATTGTATGTTGTTTGTTTAATATGAAATTATCATAAAATTCTAATTCCTATAATTTAACATTCCCTAACACACAATTTAGCTAGTTCAACTAAACCAAATGCCACAATTTAGTTTTAACTTGAGAGTCTTGAGTTACTACAGATGAATGATGAATGATTGGATGGCCGTCTAATATGTGTTAACCATACATTTTGGTATCTTTAGAAATTGCCAATGTATCATGTGAAATTTTCATCATGCTATGCTCTTAGTTCTAGCGTAATAGCCTAATCAAACGAACATGTTTATGGATAACGAATTTCACTTAAGTTTTTTAACATAGTCACATTATGTAATAAGAACTTGCAGACTGATACCTTCAACCTTACAAGTTTTATCATTTCCCGTGAGAAAAATTTCACATTATTTGAGCTCTAAATCCTCAAGGTATTCATTCCTTGGATACATGTTATAAGGGCACTTATATTCCATGACCCTACTCATTTCTGCTTTCCAACTAGTCACCACTAGTGCACTCGCATTCTCATAACCCTTTTTTGAGGAAACGAGAACTTGAACGAAACTATCATTTCCCTTTTTCAGGATAGGACTTAAAGTACGTGTTTGGCCAAGTGATGTGTTAAATCTACCAAATGTGCATTGGGAAGGGAGAAAAGTCAAACCACCGTAGATCCAAACATGCATTTTTGACTCTTTGCGCCATAGTAACATTGATTTAGACATAAATTTCTTGTCTTGGTGGTCTCCTCTATTCTCACCCCTTCCATATTATTTTTTTTAGCAATCTTATTATTTTTCTATACAGCCCTTATTTTATTTATTGTTATTGGTTATATTTTATTAGTTAGAATTGGATTCGATAATAGTTGGATTCCCTCCTAACGTATAGAAGCCACGTGGTCCCTAAAAGTGATGGAAAATAGTAACGTTAGTTTGATGGTCCACTCCACGTCCTATAAATGGAACCGCGCCTTCATCGTCTTTATCACATTACATTGTCTTTAAGCTTTATCATCACACCTAACAAAAACAACAGCGTGTAAACTAAAGTGTCCTTAAGTTGCACCTTCTTTCTTTCTTTCTTTCCTCCTTCTAACTTGAACTCAAAATATCAAAAATGGGCACAGCTACCTTCGTTGATATCATTCTTTCCATCCTCCTACCTCCTCTTGGTGTCTTCCTCAAATTTGGTTTGGAAGTAAGTAAAACCCTCTTCTCCCTTTTTTTTCTTTCACAATGACCTTTCCTCCTTGTGAGGGGTTACTTTTGTAATTTTTTCATGCTTAATTAATTGTTTGGTGATTTTGTGTTATAAATATAGGTGGAGTTCTGGATCTGTTTGGTGCTCACCCTTTTTGGCTATCTTCCTGGAATTATCTATGCTATCTATATTATCACTAAGTGATCCATCATCTTCTATGTTCCCTTCAATTTACCTTTTGTAAGTACCATTTTTACCCTTTTTGTCTCTATTTGTTCTATTTTAATTTTTTTTAATTGTCTTAAAATTTGAATGTCTTGCTTATACTTAAAATAAATTTAACTAAATCATCAAGCTTAGATTTTTTTATATATAATTGAGCCCTAATTTTTCATGCTTACACGAAACAAATGTTAGGAATTGGAGTATATAATTGTTAACTTACCGATATTTCTTAGATCCAACTATATGGAATTGGAAAGTATGTCTATTTAATAATACTTCTAATTTTTTTGTAGGGGAATATAATTTGTTTTATTTTATTTTTTTTACAAAATAATTTGTTTTATTTAAATTTTCAGAACTTATTATTTTGTTTAAGAATTTTTTTTATTGAAAATACAATCAACGGGCTCTTTATAGCTCTTGGTTGGTGTAGAGGTCATGCATAGTTATTTCTTTGAGATAAATTTTCATCATTGAGTGTGTAAAGGGTATTTGGCTCTGTTGTAGAAATATGCATAAAAATGTGACATTATAGTGTAATTTGATCGAATAAATGTGTAATAAAAACATTTTTTTTAATCTCTAAATTCCTCCTTTACCATTTTTGAACCTAGGACCTCATAGATGAGGCACAAACCTTTAACTAAGAGATCACTTGGAAGTGAGAAGTGTATTGCGAAAGCCAAAATATATATATATATATATATATATATATATATATATATATATATATATATTTTAACCACGACCAAGTAATGAAAACTTTAGCATAACATTAGTTATTATTTTAAATAATGGAAATTCTCATGGTTATGTAAAGGGGATACTCCCTACTTCCGTAATTGAAAAAAAAAATATTGCTCCTTTTCTAACATATCGTTTTTTTTTTGTTGCTACATAACATATATCGTTTAGTAAAAGGAAGGAAATATAAAGTAAAAGGAAGAAGACGCGTGGATTTCATTCGGCTAAAGCATTATATGCTGTCTGTCTACTTGCTAAATAATTGTTGTGATGCTTATACAGCAAGGAATCAATTGAACGTTACGTTTTGTTTTTGTTAATTAACTTTTTCCTTCTATGTTTTTGTTGACAGGTGGATCATGAATCATCGTTGTGAGGGAGGGGGCGTCATTCGATTCAGATAACATTTGTTTCGTGTAAAATTGTTATGTCATGATTTTTTTTATATCTTTCGGTGTCAATAGTCTTTTTTTTCTTTTCCTCTGTTTTTAACTTCGGTTTTTGTCCTGTGTGAAAATGACATGACATTGTGAATTCTATAAATGCTATTAGTCCGGCTCAATGAATCTTGTTCATGTACTCTTGACTTTAATATATACTCATGGTGATTTTATCCAAAAAATTATATATTCAAGGTGAACACTATAGTCGGGCAAAAATACCATTAGACTTCAAACATTTAAACCTCAATGCCTTCTAAAGTGAGTTGGTGAATTCTAAAACAAGTACTATTAGACTTAATGAATGGTTTAGATTTATTATTAAACTTGAAAATGAGAACATTCAAAATTCTCTCAACTTTCTACCCATTTGCACTTCTACGTGACCCTCAAACTGCATAACCACAAAACTCTGCTCGTGGTGTCATAATCGAAGGCCAAACATGTGTAGTTGTGTACTAACACTAAATAGCTATGAAATGTGTGAAATAAGGGGTTAACCCAATTATGGTTAGTTGATAACTAACTAGTGTAGTTAGTTCTATAAATAGCTATGAAAAGTGTGAAATAATTTAGATGTAACACACAATTCATTCAATATTTTTCATTCCATTTGGGTCGGCCCTGCTTATGTCTCTCAATTATAAATTTTCAAATTTTTTTAAGATTTTAACATCGTGTTTATATCGTTGAGTTTCTAAGCTTTTTGTTATTCATTTTGAAAAGTAATTTGCTGAGTCTTGGTCAGTTGGTGCTAACACATTTCCAAGTGGGTAATGAAAAGCCAGAAATAAGTGATAAAATCGCCACTACATAAGATTAGAACCTTTCATATTATTATGAATGTTGTTGAGATTCATTGCTTAAAGGTTGTAGAATTAGTATATGAGTGCAGGCTGTGGCATGCTAGATTTTGGAAATTAAATTTCAAAACTTTGAATTACAAGAGCACTAAGTAGTTAGTAAAAGGATGTTCAATTACTGCAATACCTCAAAAAGCATGGGAAGTTTGCTTGGCAAGCAAGTAATCTAGAAATCAGGGCCGGCCTAAGGGACAAACAACCCAAGAAACGCCTTAAACATCCAAATGAGCCTAAAAAGTATGTTAAAAGATAAATGTTTGCCAAATAAATGTACATGTATCATAACTGAATAATTCATAGGGTGAAGAAGTCGCCACAACAATTTACATTTTAAATAAGCGTCTAACAGAAAAAATGTAGTTCATGAAGCAATTTGGAGAAGAAATAAACCTACAACGAGTCATCTAAGAACTTTAGGGCCTTATGTTTCAAGCATATTCTAGATCAACAAAGAATGAAACTATGGTGTTGGTTGGATATCATCCAACAATTGCTTATAGGATATTTGACCTAGTAAATAAGAGAAGATTATTGCGCAAAGATGATGGAAAATGAATGCTAGAATTGGCAGACCAATTGCCAAATGCAACAGTTTGACATAGATTCCTACTTTGATGCTTGAAGACGACAAGGATACGATTTCATTAGAGTCAGTGAAACAATTGAAGTAGAAAGCCTCCAAAGGATTAGACAACCATCTTCAAGGATCGATGGTTATGATATACTCTAAGATAATCATATTACTGATGACAGTAACCATTTTGTTCACTTTCCTCTCTTTGTGAATTCTAAACCACTAGTGTAACGCCCTATTTGTATTAAAGCGATAAAACACTCGAATAAAGCATATATTCAAGAAATAGACGGCTACGTCTTCAACAAATCCAACAACATGCATTTGTAAAAATTCTCAACAGTCGCAGCGGATATAATTCATACATCTCCAAAATATACATGTCATAAGATCAACATACATCCATAAATAAAATCTCCAAGACAAATGGGCAAAATCTCTATAACATAAATAAGTCCAGAATATCATAAAACCGACACCTAATCAGAGTCCAACCTAAGACTCTAAAGAACTGATAACGGAGATTAGCTCCCGCTATCCAAGCAATCACCAAGCTACTCACCGAAAGCAAACTAGTCCTGCACTTCGTCTACTCATTCATACAAACAGGTAGGCGGTCAAAACCACTGGGGGTAAGCTTCACATCAACCATAATCAACATAAACAGTTTGACATGAATGAATCAAGTCTCAAATATTTAACATGAGTAATTAACTTCCATATACACATTCACACAACAATTCCAAATATCACAAGTATGTATCCATCAAACACACTTATCATCAACATTCATTATTCAAATGCAACAATTAAGACTCATGCCAATATGATATGCGCCTATACTCGACACATATATGCATGTGGTACCAAATCACCTCAAGGTCATCACCCATGATGCAACAAAAACATCATATGTAAGAT
>Ga0315915_1005793_pt1 | contig 15290 bp, 14 predicted proteins | sample MpolbnodulesMG_FD_207738 | JGI IMG/M metagenome (GOLD analysis project Ga0315915, IMG submission 207738) | Medicago polymorpha root nodule microbial communities from Los Angeles, California, United States - branched nodules | ecosystem: Host-associated > Plants > Roots > Nodule | place: USA... | reverse complement strand
AAGATACATATATTTAAGCCATCTATTCTGCAACTTATTAAAAAGAATCACAGTATTGCTTTCAAAAGCATCAACCACCAAAGTAGAATAACACTCGAGCCATAAGTTATGTGGATGAGATAACACTTGAAATCAACAGAGCACACCAATATGATAAACAAATTAAGGGAAAATGTTTTTGGCCGCTGAAAATAACCTAAAACAGTCACCATACAAATATATAGTGTCACTTCATCTGGCGATGCAAATATGCTCGCCTGACGATGCTTGTATAACTATCATAATAGTTTTGAATCTCAAATCTACGTCTTGCAATGCCATAGGCCTATATGGCGCTACCAACCATCGATTAACGAAAAAAACCATCCACAAATTTCGTCTAGCATTACCAAACAAAATTTCACCTGACAAAGGGACTTACTTCGCTAGACAAGACCAACCAGAAATTATTTCTTTCATATCTTGATAAATGAAAAATGCAAAAATAAAAGTTACTTCTACGATAGATTGCCTCCTAATAAGCGTTTCTTTACCATCGCTAGGTTGACAAGTGATAAAGTCAAAGATCATGTAAAATGAGATGAAATCTCACTCTTGTCAAGTGGAAACAATATGGTGGAGCAAATAGGACGAGTCGTCTAGTTATTTATTGAAGTGTATAAACACAAGAAGTGTATAAACACGTCTAGTTAGTCTTTATATGACTGGTCACTTTGAAATTCATAACTGATACCTTGAACATTAACAGTTAGGATAACTTATTTATCCTTTAAAATAAAGTACACTACCAAACTTTACCTCATTATCCACATTCAACAATGGTTATCACATTAAATAATAAATATGAATGTTTGACAGTCCATGAAGAAAGGGGACAGGGACAACTCACCCCAGATTAGTTAAATGAACAATTTGCAACTTAAATAAATAAAACAAAGAAATAAAAAAATTATTTTGATTTCATGTAAAAGGAATGAGCAAAAAAAAGTTTTTCCCCTGCATAATTGTATTTGTATGTCTTCATCTTATAGGTCTCAGAATCTGAAGTCAGGATCTACATCCATTGCCCAAGCAAACTTTTCCAGCAGAGTTTTACTGAAAATCTGAGCATTTCAAGCCCAAAACAAGAGTATGTTAGTCATAAGCCAATCAAAATCAATACTAGAGTTATTACACAGATCAGCTCAAACCAAAAACAACATTTCGGGGACTATATCAAAAAAAAAGGTATATGTTATAATCCCTCGGGTTCTATATATACGAAAAAGTTGAGTCAACAAAAGTTGATGTATTAGGACCAAGTTTTAGACCATATACATCAACTTTTCTTTACTCAGCTTTTTCTTATATATAAGATCGGAGGTAGTATGAGATATAAAAACACATTAAAGTCTTTATAGATTACTAGCCCGATTTCGGTGGGAAGCAACATAGCTTCAGGAAAATAAGCAAGATCATACAAACAAGAGAAAGTCCAATAGAAGCTTGACTGTTGTTTGTTTTTCATGAATTGAGGGGAAGGGAAATAAATTTACTTCATGCGCATTCTTTTCAAAATTTGATCAAGAGAAAAAATACTACTATCAAATGTAATCATATATAAGAAGTGAAGAATTCCAGACCTTTTCAATAGGAACCTCGTGCCGCTTGCACCAGGCAACTGATATCCTGGGATCTAGGTAGTTTATCTTGGACGTGCCAAGTGCCACAGTTTTTAAATCTTCTTTAGTCATCATATCACGTTCCATTTTCTTAATTTTTGCGCTGGTTTGATCCATCTTTTTCTTTATCCTGTATGTTACATAAATCACAATCACACATTACACTTAGTAATTATAACAATGAAGTGTATGGATGCTAAGAAAGCTGTATATTACGCTTCAGGAGCCAAGTTCCGTTTGGTCTTTAGAGGCGCCATTCCTTTTCTTGCCCTGTCGTAATCTGTTTTCAGCTCCTTCGAAAGAGCCTACAATTACAAAGTGTCAGCTTCAAGTATATGTTTACATGCCCTCTAAATTTCAAACAAAATGAGCCAGTGAGGAGAAATTTATCCACACCATGGTTTCCAAATTCTAAAGAATATTATCACCTTAAGTTCATCAATCTTTTCATTCAACTTTGAAATTTGTGTGCCGTGAGATTTCGAAACAGCACGTTGATGATTACAAATGATTGCAACCTGTTATGGAAAAGACACATCGATGCAACTTAGCAAACCAGTAAAATACACAACAATTTGTGCACGTTAACAAAGGAATTTTGTGAAGTCTACCTGTTTGTTTGCCTGATTATAGACAAGCATTTTTTCTGCAACATCTCCATCTTTAGTATCCTTATTCAACTGTTGTCATGTAATTCAAGGGAAATCAAATATACAATATTTGAAACTACATGACAGAATTAAATCAACAATAAACCTTTAATTTGATCTTTTTAAGATTGATATGATTTCAATGTAGTTTTTAAAAGGAAGTGTATGAATTCAATATGCTTTTAAAAGAGCTACTCTCCTAATCAAATTCTAGAGGGTGGCGGGGTAACCAACATTGATGCCACACAGACACAAATGACAAGGGATTAATTGAGATTACATAAAAGCAAAGCAGAGAACAGAAAAATTTCTTTTTGATGACAATCTGAATGTCTGAGCACTAATTTCAAAGGACTTTTTACCATATCATCCAAAGTGAATGATGCATTGAATGTACGGAAGACTTTTGCTGTCAGGTTCGGCATGAGTTCCTTCAGATGAGTATTTAATGTATTTGTATCCAGCTTGTCAAAAAGTTCCTCGCTAGGTTTTTTACCTGATAATTGAGAAAAGCAGATACTTAACGACCACCTCAGTCTAATAGGCAATATATCAAAAAGTGTAAACATTTTCTCACCTTTTTGGAATTTCAAAATGGCATTGTAAACAGGAAGCTCCACCTCAACTGTATTTTCATACCTGATAGAATCTTTACCAAGGAAGTCAAACTGCATTAAACCAGCAAGGAATCACGGTCATTATTACCCTTTAAGTATTAGCAGTTAAGAATAAACCAATTTAAGACGGAGGCAAAAAGGACAGACAAAAAAGTAGACAGATGTTGAAGCTCAAATACCTTCAACTTGTTGTCACCTTCTGCAGTCACATTTTCTACTTTTAATGTGCAACAACCAACTGTGTCAGCAGCTTCATCATCATCCTGAGGAAATGTACATCATAAGCAACTACATTTTATTTGCAAAAGTCACGGTAATTTCCAGACAATAAATGCAATGAAGAGATAGGAAAGGGATAGGAAAGGTATATGTCTTTTCAATTCAAAGAATAATTTAGTTCAGCGACATCCATATTACTGTAGTTCAGTTGTCCAAATTTTCTTCAACAGCATTTCAAATAGTAAAAGGAAAATGTTAACGAGTGCTCCCGGGGCACTCTTTAAGGGCCATAAGTAGTAAGTATATTATGAAAATGCCTGTAATCAATGCCTTGGAAATTGAAATATTTGACTTTTTAAAGAATAATTGCTTATTTTGGATAGCTTAAAGAGTGCCCCAGGGGCACTCATTAACAAGACCCATAGTAAAATATCAACCAATAACAAACAAAAGCCTTTTCCCACAAGGTGAAGTAAAACAATGTCCCCTTGGAACTGACTACAATAACCAAAGAAAATTCTAATAAAATCATGACCCAAAAAAAGCAACAAACAGAAACATACTAACAATTGTATCTGGTTAAGAAAACTGCTTGGGTAGAATAACAATACCAGAACGCAAACTACCTAACAGGATTTATCAGCCTGACATACCTAGAGACTTATAAAACAATCATTCAACTTTTTAACACCTTCCTGACACTTATTAAACTGCAGCTTTGTGCTATGTTTTCTCCGCTCATGTTATGAACTCCAAAATTTTGCTTTGTGCTATGTTTTCACAGTGGATGAGATATAGCCTAAAAAAATGTTGCGACTTGCGAGTCTTACAGGCCAGTTTTGTAGGGTTGAATTAGACCGAACCAAAATTTCAAGATAGTATCAACTATCAAGGCCTACTCAAGATTCATTGAACCACCCACTGTCGGGCCACTTGGATCAGGGTTTAGATGTTTAGTCCTGAGTATGAAGTGGTGTGTTGAGAATGCCACATATTGAATGAGATATGGCCTAAAAAGTGATTATAAGTTGAGGCATCATTCACCTTACAAGACTGTTTTACATCCTCTTGGTAAAATCCTATATAAATTTGAAAATACACATTGAAGGAATAAAATATTGTTATAAGCAATAAATAATTTTCATTTGCTCTTGTTGAAAATAATTTTCAATAATACACCACCTTCCAAGTATTTAGCATACTTTGACTTACAGATGACTTGAGCATTGACAACATAATATGTTTTAGTATGTATCTATCTTGTCCTCTTTTAGCACATCTATATGTTATCTAGGGAAGGGGGTGATTTCTAGCGAACAAATAAGTAAATCTGCAGATATTATACTTATACCTTCTCATTGCCAGCCCTCAAAGCTAGTTTGTCAATAAAATAAGTAGCAACAGCAATTTGCTGCTTCGTAATATCTTTGCTCGTGAAATCTCTCGTATATGCTGCCCTAATGTTCCCTATATAATTCTGTACCCAAAAGTTAAGGTATTCCAAAATTAAAAAGGTTCTTTTAAATATACAAAATATCATGTGAAAATGCAGAATTAATAAAAGCATGAAAGTACCTTCAATGCCCTTGCTTTCTCATACTTTTCCTTGTCGCTTTGCCCCTTCCAAGAACTACTAGCTCCCAGAAACACGTATTTGAATAATTTTGAATTGATTGGGTCATTCCAATACGCCAACCAAGTAACTGTATTATCATGTCTTATCTCCTTCCAGCTGCCAAGAGCACACAAATCAATGATTTCTGATTTCGGAAGATAGCAATGACTTCCAATCCATTGTATTCATTTGCTTTTAAGACTTGTTCACCAAAAAGTTATGGAACAGTAAATACCTTTCACCAGGAATTGGACATTCAGGAATCGGTGCATCCCTTCCAATATTAATTACGACATCACTTGGACCAATGCGTCTTTTCAATTTTCCCATCTAATAAAATAAAGTATAAGATGTTAAGTTAAAAAATTTGTCAGATACTTGTAAACATTCTCAAGATGCATCTAAATAGTATGAAAACCATTATATCCGAAGCAAGTTTACATTTTTTTTAATTTCCAGTAAACAATAACAATTATCATAACAACCTTGGGATGCTCTCCACGTCCACGGAACAGTCCTGGTGGTTCAGCTCTAAAATTGCCAACCTAAAAGATTTAACAAAAATTAGTCATAAATAGCTTTCAAGAGAGAAAAATTGAAACCAACAGTTTCATAAGAACATTTCAAATGCAAAATCTTAGATAAAGGTCAACAGGAGAAAAGTTAAGAAGAAAAAAAAAATCATGAAAACATAACCCACACAAGTTCCATTAATGCACAAGAAGCTGATCCAACCAAAACAAAATGGAAAAATTGCGTTTCAGATAAATCAAGAGTTGTTTATCTCAGTCTCTAGTCCCTTCCCTAGAAGGAATTGTCAATTACTTTGTTTTCCTACCTATGCTTAAAAAACAACTTCTTGTTAGCCCACATTGCGCTGTGAACCGCTGATCAAACATTAAAAAGACAAATAAGTGTGGGCAGAAAGAGGGAGAGAAAATTAAACCTTCTCTTTAACACCATCAACAATAGCCCACATGTATTTCTCCTCTTGTTTCATTTTCTCCTCCTTTAGGGCCTTCTTTTCCTGATAAAAACGAGAGAAAAGGGTCAACACTTAAGCATCTTAAATTAATAAAACACGCTAATGATCACATCTCAAGCTAACTAAGAAAAAGCTTCACAAAAGGAATATACATGCATAAAGATGTATATGCCTGTATTAACCGGAACAAATCCCATATATTAAAATCCAATAGCTTCAAAAGGGAGTATGAGGTTTACCATGTAAACTCTATAAACTAGCCTAGGTTTCATATCAACTTCCTTCCCAAAGATTGAAAAAGAAATGTCAACAAATTTAAGCAATTTATGACGTACTTCATTATTTGGACTATAGTTGTCAGAACTAGATATCAGATTGTTGAAACTCATAATTTTACATGATATGCAAATTTCAATGAGATACATGGACCCCTGCTGAGACACCAAATCCAACCATATTCCAGCGCAAACTCAGGGAAAAAACCTACTAGATTTAACCCTTTGTCTGTCCTGGAAGGTTGTAAAATTAAAAGGACAAAAATCTCAAGCCTGACAAACTGCAACAAACAGAGCAGCAACTTTAGTTTTGCGACTGCAAACTGAATGCTTGGACTCTAGAACTTCACATGAGTGCCACCTGGGAGGACACAGGACCAGTTCTTTCCGTGATTCCCACTGTTTCTGGGTTGTCATTTCCAGTACTTTCGGGAAAGGTTGTCTTCCAGAAGTGGGAAAACGATATTGTAAGGGTATGCCGTATGATGATATTAGGAATTAGGAATAAACAAATGGCAAGCTTATAACTTATATAAGACACTCTGTTTCCTTGTTTTTGTCAGTTACTTCTATCACGGCCTTGAAATTTCTCATAGACTTGAAAACGTTATATAATCTTAATTTTAATACTAATTTATTTAATGTTAGGCGTTGTAAATATTTTGCCTATCACATGTTTTACATGACTAAATATCCTTGTCCAATCCAATGTAAGATTTACGAACTTGACAACTATGATCTGGAGAGTAAAAACAAAACCAACCAAACGCAAAATTAATACACAAAACAACTAATATCAGCATGTGGTATTAGAAGCACGCATGATATCCACGTAAAAACCAAATGATGCTTTGAGATATTCATTTCTATCATTTTCAAATGAAAATACATGAAACAACTTACTGCTGCGCTCAATTGTTTCTTCTTCTCCTTTTCAATTTGGCACCAATCATAAATCGGTGTAAAGTCACAATCTTCCAAATTCTGAATCACATGATTTTTTCCCAATATCACCTTCCAGTCAGTCCAAAAGTTTTCCTTGAATTTTGCTTTTTGCATGTATTCTGTATCCCGCATGACCGCATATAATGTGGCAACCTGCATATACATACTAAGTTTATTATAACTCCGAGAAAAAGACTTTTTAATACGAGAACTCTCATAAAAATAATTGACACACCCCAATGTGAAACTCACAAAAACAAAACAAAAAAAAACAAGAGTAAAAAGCCACCAAAAACAGTGAAAACATTTGTAACAGACAAAATCCTACCTCCTCTTGTTCAGGGGTCAAAGTCACTGGCTTCCCCTTATAGAGCATCTTTACCCCATGGGGCTTGTAAGGAGGTGGGAAGATGATACCATTGTGAGACAAAGTAGTCCATTTTTTCTGCCCATCACCGGAGCTTGGAGGAAGTTTAGTAGATTTGAACTGTTCTGATTTATTGCCTGGTTTTTTGAAATTTGCCTTTTTCTTAAAAGATGGAGCCGCAGCCTTATTGACTTTAGTGACATTTGTCAACTTCTTCACAGAAGATGATTTATTCACTGATGTGGCATTCTTATTCATTCTTTGGGAAAGAGGAACATCATCATCATCGTCGTCCTCCTCTGCAACCTTTTGTTCAGATTTCACCAATATCTGTTTAGCATTAATTGATGGAGCTGGATCTGAGAGTTTTGATTTCTTAACAGAAGAATGTGAGGAATCGGTCTTATCTAGTGGTCTCTTAACAGGCAGTGTAGGCGGCCTTTCTTGTTTAATACCGACATTGGATCCATATTGCTGTCCTTTCTGAACATTTGAAAGTGGTTTCTTATGATCAGAGCCACCATTGTTATTACTAGATTTTCCCAAATTATTATTATTCTGTAGCCGCCTTGCTGACAAAGGAATATCATCATCAGAATCTTCATGAGATTTCTTGACAACAACAGGAGTTGTTTTCTTAGAATCTTCATTAGATTTCTTGACAACAACAGGAGTTGTTTTCTTAGCACTGTCACTGTTCATCTTCAACCTAGCACTCAATGGTATATTATCCATCTCGTCTTCGGATTCTTCACAACTTTCTTCTTTACCATGTTTACTAGAATTATTTTCCTCCTTAACATGAACATGAACGGGGATTTTCTTCTCGAAAAGAGACTCTTTTTTATTTCCTAATGATGCAAATTTTGAACTTCCTGAAGGGGACCTCACATATGTTTTGAGATTTGTTGATGTTGATGCTTTTGATATACCCACAGAAGATTCAACGGCAGATGCCTTAGAGGTTGAGACAACCTTACCGTTCAGTGAGCTAGAACTTTGGCCATTTGCAGAAGGCACATCAGGGGTCTTTTTAAATGGTCGTCCGTCATGACTATGAGAAGTTGACTTCCTTGTTTCTGAATGCAATTGAGTACTCTTTGACACTGAACTCCTTTTAAAAATTACTGGACCATCTTCATCATCAAATTCGTGCGCCATATTTAATTGACCAGAAGCCTCCACAGCTATTTGTCAACTATGGAGTGTCTTAGCATGTAATCACAACATGCTCTGCGGGGAAAAGCAAGAAGTTATTAGTACTAGTTACTACGCTAAAATCACATAACAAACATAAATGATAGTAATGAAAAATTATCAATTCTATATAACAGAGACAGTGAATGTGTGTGCTAATGCATGTGTATATTGAATTCTAAAGCTAACTGAACTTATGAAACATTCGCATAGTTGTCAATTTAGTAAAAAATTTAAAACTCATTATAATCTTTACATTGAAGATGCAGCCCCGTGAACCAAAAAGAACAACCAAATACCAATTATTGCTTCATAATTATGAATATATGAACCATATCATACCAAATGTTAGGGTTTTTAAATAGCGGATATAGGGTTATAGCGTATCAGAATTTGAAAACCTTATTTTTTCCACTATCCACAATCAACAACACCGCCAAATGCTAGGGCTTACAATTAAAAAAATAACAAAAAAGTGTAGAAAAAACAGAAAACCAAGATTGAAAACTCATATCCCCAAAATCTATATACAATAACCAAATTTAAACAATATCCAGTCAATAAGAAAGAAGCATAAATTAAGACAGAGTATGTGTATAAGTCGGTATCATTTCTACAAAGTGACAGCAAGCTTAACATCAAATTTCCACAACCAACTTAAAAAATGAACTTTCCCATCTTAATAATGAATAAAACCCATTATCAATCAACAGAATAAGATAAATTTGAACAAACCCTTTTTTCCACTGTCCGTGATTAACAACATCGCCAAATACTAAAATGCCTAAGGAAAACAAATAGAGTTCTAGGGTTTGCAATAAAAAACAACCAAAAAGTGCAGAAAAAAATAATAATCAGCCAGCAAAATGAAACTGCATAAGGAGATTTTGTTTAAAAACAGAACATAAACCACAAACACAAAAGGAAGAATAGAAATTCATATCACCAAAATCTATATTTTGTGTTAACCCTTCCCCCTGATAATCCAGAGTTCGGCCAGGAGATAAGTAAAATCCGGCCAAGAATTGTTCCACCCAAAATCGAACTAGGGTTTTCCCGATCAAATCATTCTATGAGGAACTCATTAACCAATTCATCCCAATAACTGAATTGAAACAAAATCAAGTCAATAATAAGAAGCAAAAATTGACACAAAATTTATCAAAGAATTGCAAGCTTAACATTAAATTTCCACAACCAACTAAAAAAAATATAATCTTTTAAACTTTACAATGAATCCAATCCAATCATAATCATAATAATAAACAAAATCTAATACCAATCAACAAAATAACAAAAATTGCATGCAAAAACACATAAGATCGACCAAAACACATATTCCACACAAACAACAAAACCAAGATGAATAAAAATTTGATAACAGCCACAATACCAAGAAGTAACAGACAAAAGGGTAACTGAAATAGATGAAAATAAAGGGTAAAACCTTGTGATTATGCTTTTGCTATGGTTGATTATGGAGATGAAGATGAGTGAGGAAGAGAACGAGGTTGAGATTGTGTGGTCGGAGGGAGGAGGGAAGGGAGTTGGGGAGTAGCTGAAGAACAGGTGTGGCACGGCAGATGATTTGATGAAGTTCAGGTTGCCGGTGACCTGATTATCTAACATATATTTTGCTTTCGTACAACGTTTTTTTGTGTTCCAAAATCACTTTTTCGGTTTTTTTGATTTTTTTTTGTCCAATGGGCTTATTGATAATGGATAATGGATTCAAGCCCATAAATTATTTTTTATAGACTGTTACTTTTCCCAACCTGCTTTATTCAACCGCGCCCTATTTTTTTTCAAAAATACCTCTAGTCCGGATTACATAATTTGAATTACGTTTGGATTATAAAATCCGGACAATTTTGTGATTTTTGGAACTGGAAGCACCTTGAAGGCTCCTGATGCCAAAGTGCATTGGATGGATTCGAATTTCATAATCCGGACTAGATTACCACTTTCCGGATTATGTAATCTGAAATGTATCAATCACCCCGTTGAAAGTCAACATATGGGGTGAAAAAGGATGGTTCCGGATTATATAATCTGAAAAATGTAAAAGAAGTCCGGATTATATAATCCCAACTGCATCAGCACAAAGGCAGAAGTCATCTGATTTGGCATTTGACCATATGTTCAAATAGAAAATTTAATTTATAACATAACAATTAACAACACAACATAATTTTCAAACATTAATCAAACATAAAAATTAAAATTATCCAAATGTTACATAACTAAAAATCATCCAAAATATTCAGACATAACATAACATAATTAAAAAATACAATTATCCTGATATGTCTACATCTCTAGCACCCCTGCCACCTCTACCACCCTCAACATTAAGCCAACGACGATAAACCTTTCCATCATGAACCTCTTTCAAGATTTCCTCCAAGTGATTCCATGCCTCAGACCCTTGTTGCACCTCACCACTGGTCATAACAGCAAACACATGGTCTTTGATACTGCCCAACCTTCCACCCAGCTCTAAGAACCAATGCCTTATATCCTCCTGAGCAGCAATCTCTACAATAACCTCCCGCTCTGGTGGCCTCGGCACCGGAACCTCCAGGTTATAAAGAATCATGCGTGGATGAGAGACTTCATAAAACCATTCGATGTATCCCTGTGCTGCCTCCACACCATGCAGCACACGGTTACCCAACTGTTGAGGTGTCAGCGTATAATCAAAAGCACGCTGAAAGCGAAGGGTGATATCCCCTAAGGTCTCCTGGGGAGATACACTCTCACATGGATGTCTCGGGACGGTCTGAACGTACCCAAACTAACGAAGCACCCGCTCCGGCAGATATCTCACCATGAAGTTACCGTATCTGAGTCATCTAGAGTAAAGGCTGACCTGCCCAAAAGGACATGTATGACGGTTCTCTCCATATGGGACCATGACAACGCTCGACAAATCCAGCGCATCCAGATTCCCTCTGTATGAGTCTAGTGTAGACAAACTCACTCATGGTGCAAAAAACATGGCGCATGGATGCTGATCATCCCGATATCCACCTCACGCATCCTTGATGCCTATACTCCTGAAGTGCTGATACACACAAGCCTGCAACAAAGACAATCACATATAAATATACAAACAATCAAAACTTAACTATGAAAAAACAAACATAATTATTTATTTATACCTACAGCAAAGTCAAGTATCCTGACAGCTAATTGCATGGTTAAGCTCCCTATACAAGTGAGATAGTGTTGCAGCTCCCCATGAAAAACCAGCAACAACCTCCAGGTCTCTGAAGTACCTTAGATAAACAACATCCACATAGGTGACGCTCTTGTCAGTGAAGAGCGTGATCCCCACCAAGTACATCAAATATATGCGGAGAGCCTGGTCCCGCAACCTCTGCACCTCTTCCTCCATACCACCCTCATTATCTAACTCCAACTGCAGCAAAAGACGCTCTTTGAAAATCTTCCTCAAGTAGCTAAATCGTGCATGTGCACCTCCGGTCTCATTCACCTCATCAAGAGCAACTCTTGGAGAAGACCTCAAATACCCCATCACCATCATCTCCACTACATCGTCCCTTGAAATACTCTCGTGGGACATAAGCATTCCATCAATGGTGAGATGCAGCAAGCGGGATACATCATCAAGTGTCATTATCATCTCCCCAAACGGAAGATATCCGCCACTAGAAGAAACAAAAACAGAGCTCGTGTATCCCCTTGTTTTGACCCTTTTGGAATGTTAATCCCTTTCGTTGGACTGCCATTAACAAGAATAAACATGCTTTCCCTTCATACACAAGCCTTCATCCAAGCCACCCACTTCACCGAAAACCCCCTTTCACCATCATATACTCCTAAAAACCTCAATCTACCGAATAATACGCTTTTTTGAAATCCACTTTTAAGATCAAACATATATACTTTTGTAAAAAAAAATACATATAGGTACAGAAGTTGGTTTCTACTACAAACTCTCGAAACACTCGTTTATTCAAAGCTAAATATTTTCTTCGCAATGATTATTTTGGAGCTAGTATAGGCCATAATCCTAGTTATGTTTGGCGTAGTATATGGAGTGTGAAAGATGTGATTCGTCGTGGTTTCCAGTGGAGTATAGGAACCGGTGAACTCATACCAGTTTGGAATCATCCATGGCTCAGCAATGCTGCATGAATAGTATCGTCTGCTCATCGTCATTTGTAGTGGTCACATATTACTGTTTCTGACTTGATGGTTACATTCCAAAAGCAATGGAATATGGATCTGATTAATGCGTTTTTTGACAATGCTACTGCTAGAAATATCTTTAATACTCTGTTACTCCCATCAGTAACTCATGATGTGCCGGTTTGGAAGTTCAAGAGGGATGGTGATTATTCTGTTAAATGTGCTTATAAAGATATCCTTAATCATGATGTGGCAGTTGTTCAACACCGTGTACCAGGTAATTTGAATTGTGTTTGGAGATTAAAATTTCCCCCAAAGGTAAAAAATTTCACATGGAGAGCTTGTCGTAATTGTTTGCCCACGAGAATCCGTTTGCAGTCAAAAGGCATTCAGCGTACTGATAGGTGTACAATATGTGATAACTTTGGTGAGGATAATACTCATATGTTCTTTATGGGTAATAAAAGCATGCTTTGTTGGCAGCGTATTGTTTTATGGAACCCTTTGATGGCTTTTTTTATGTTGATGCCAGTTTTCCAAACAATGTATTTGCTATCTTGCAACACCTGGACCAGCAGCAAAAGCAAGTTTTCAGTGTGACCATCTGGAGCATATGGAAGTATCAGAACAATAAGGTAGGAACAATGTTACTGAAACAGCTCAAGCTATTTGTGCTCGTGCAAGTTCTCTTCTTACTAGTTGGAGTAATGCTCAGATTATTCGTCGACATATCCCGCAACATCCCACTACACCGAATGATTTGAAGTGGATTAAACCAAGTCCTGGCAGGTTTTAATGCAATGTTGATGTGTCCTTTTCTCAAGCTCGGAATCGGGTCGGCATTGGTGTGTGTATTCGAGATGATGAAGGTCGATATGTTTTAGCCAAAACTGAATGGAGGACTCTGCTCCTTGATGTGGATTTGAGTGAGGCTTTAGGTTTATTATCTGCAATGTATTGGGTTCGTGATCTGCAGCTGGGTATTGTAGACATTGAACTTGATTCAAAAACTGTAGTGGATAGTCTTTATGGTGGTAACTATGGCGTCTCTAATTTTAGCGCAGTGATTCAAGATTGTAGACGTCTGTTAGCTTCTGATTTAGTAACCTTTAATGTTAGGTTTATCCGGAGAAAAGCCAACGAAGTCGTCCATAGCTTTGCTAGGGTGGCTTCACATCATGCTAGTTTTCATATTCATATTAGAATTCCATCTTGTATCTCTACTATTATTATGAATGAAATGCAATAAGTTTCTTCTTGTCAAAAGAAAAAGGTACGAAATTCACCACAATCCTAATATTCAAACTAATAAAAAAAATTGTTACCATATTATATGTACGAAATTTCCACAATCCTAATGTTTCCACTAGGAGTCTATTTGACACACATGATAAGTTCTTCCCTTTCAACCAATTTTTTATATATACACAAGAGTTAGTTATTGAATTTCCATTTATTTATTTTTAAATGAACTATGGGTATTTGAGTTTGTTTGTTGAAGTGTGTTCCAAAAAGAACGCTCTTCATGGGTTATATATTTAGATCTATCTCATCTGATTCATCTAACACCAAAATAAAATAGAGAGAAGAATACTAGAATATGCATCTTATAGGTTATTGGAGTGATGAAGGGTTACGGGAGAAGGTTATTCAACTCTATTCTGATTTGGAAATAAATTCACATCCAATGGCTATGGTTGCTAGCTAGTGTAACCTTATCAAATGCTATTACTGTTGGTGACATTTCAGAAACAACAAGTTTTGAAAAATAAAGATGTTAAAGAAATTAAGCACATATATTATGAGTTAAATATGTTTTTGTTCTCTATAAATATATCAATTTCTTGTTTTAGTCCTTCTAAAAGATTTCTTCAACTTTTAGTCTCCCAAAAAATTTTCACCACCACTTTTGGTTCTTACTTTTAAGTCAACTCTTGTTGTATAGCCTTCAGATTTTAGAATATTATAAGAATCTTTCGCCGAAAAATGATTTTTTTACAAAACGTAAATTAAACATGAATTTCTAACAAAATATACTCAATTCATATTTAATTCATATTTTGTTTTTTTTTCCCTTCAATTCTTATAATATTCTAAGCAAACCTTTATGAAAATTGTCATTCAAAAATGTGAAAGCTACATATGAGTTGACTTAAAAGTTTGGATCAAAAGTAGAAGGATTAAAACGAAAAGTTTTTATATTTATAAAGATAAAAAAACATAATTAACCTTAGAATATATATTAATGAGAAAGAGAAAGTGACAACTATTAGATATTTAAATAATGTTTTAATACAAGTGAAGTGCCTTAGACATAAAAGATTTTTAAAACGAAGAGCAAATAATATGCTTAAGGAAGCCCAGTTACGTAATACTCACTCAAATGGTAGGAAAAAAAATGGTAGAAAACCTAATGAGGAATTTTTTCTCTTCTTTCCATTGTTTTTTCTATTAATGGGTTAGGCTTATCCCTCACTTTTTTTGTTTCAAATTTTATCTTAAGCAAATTTTTAGCTTAGGAAAACAAAAATAATTATGGGAAATAATGGTGAAATTGACGTGGAATACTATAGAAATTTTGAAATTGACATTCATAGTAGC
>Ga0315915_1005792_pt1 | contig 15292 bp, 9 predicted proteins | sample MpolbnodulesMG_FD_207738 | JGI IMG/M metagenome (GOLD analysis project Ga0315915, IMG submission 207738) | Medicago polymorpha root nodule microbial communities from Los Angeles, California, United States - branched nodules | ecosystem: Host-associated > Plants > Roots > Nodule | place: USA... | reverse complement strand
GTAGAAAGTCCGTAGAATTCATAGATAATTGAGGTTCAGACTGTAGAATGATCATAGGTTGTGTTTCCAATCAGTTTTGGGATTAAGGTTGATGAAAATTGGGTTTTTGGGGTTAAAAATCGCACTTTTCGACAGAGAGAAGTGTTTCCTCGCCTCCAACTCGCCACGGCGAGCTATACGTGGTAGAAAACAGTGTTTACTCGCCTCCAACTCGCCACGGCGAGTAACCTGGTAACATCATACCCTTTTTCATGTTCTTGCGTCTTTTTCACACGTTTCTGTTTTGAATTGGCCTTTGGTGTAAACATAAAAGTTTTAGATAATTTTGTTAGCTTTCCAATGGCTTTAGTTTGACATGAAAATGATTTTTGGTTTTTGAGTTATGATGAAATTACTCCAAGGAGGTCTTAGTGAAATTTTATGAAAATCCCGCATAACTATTTCTAAGTCAACCCAAAATTTATGGATGGTCTGCAAACTTCAAAGCTTGTGTACTATGAGTTCAATTATAGTGTCTAAGAGTATTTAACCTATGTTGTGATGAGTTTAACTTTGTTTTGTATGAATAACTTGATAGATGAAATATTACATGAAGGTATGTATATATGCTGATGATTTTTGTATGAATAACTTGTTGATGAATTACTATATGAATGCATATGTTGAATTAACATGATGATTATGTGATGTTACAATTAAATGATGAATTATTACATGAATGTTTATATGTTGATGAACTATGATATGAAATGCATATGTTGAATTAACTTGAAGAATATCTATGAGATTATAATATTGAAGTTGTACGTTGTTGTTGATGTTGTACGTTGTTGTTGATGTTGTTGTTGTCGTGGTCGTTGATGTCGTACGTTGTTGTTGAATAAGTTGTTGAGTCCATGCATACTCATAAAGTTGGGGGCTTATGCCCTGTGAATGTTAATCATTCAAACACGTTGTTTTTAGGAGTTTATACTCCAGCGTTGATTTTAGGAGTTATTTGCTCCAGCTTTAGGAGTTTACTGCTCCAGCGTTGTTTTTAGGAGTTTGTTGCTCCAGCGTTGATTGGTACCACATGCATACTGCATAGTCAAGTTGTTGTTGCGTCGTTGCATTGTCCTTAATGTTGAGTTGTCGTCGTCGTTGTTGAATAGTTGTTGTTGATTTTAAATGCTAAGTGGAAATAAATGAAGTATATGTGAAATATTATTGATAATAAGTATATGTGAACTATTATTGTTGTTATTTATTGTTGTTTAGGTTGTTAGATTCCGTTGATGAATTATATGCTTATTATTATTGAATGTGAAATCTCACTCCTTCTGTTTGAATGTTGCCCCTATGTTGGTAACGTGCAGATAACCGGGACTAGCTGCTGATGTGAATTGACTCTCTCGTGTGTCGTCTTAGGGTCGCTCTGATACGTAACGGGATGGGGATTCTTGCTTGTTTTCCATTGTTACGTATTGTTTTATGAACTATGTTGTTGAACCATTTTTGGATTATGATTTTCCTTTAAGTTATTTATGTTGAGGCCGTAGTGCCAAAGATTGTTGAACACAGTTGTTGATTTTGAAATAATTTTCCGTTGCGATATAAATGAATTTTTGACAGGGTTGTTTCGATAAATAGTAACTTTACTCTATTTATGTTTTAAAAGTAGTGTGACATTCCGTTTTACATTGAATACTCTGATCATTTGTATTATTTACATTGTTGGGAAAACGGGGTGTTACAGGTTCCTCCTTCTTAGATTTGTTGAGGCTATCCGCATACAGCTCTTCTTCATATGCTATGTAGATTTTCGTGATCGCTAGGAACTCGTTGAGAGTCCTTGGACGATCCAAACAGACAGCTTTCTTCACGTATGTGCCTTTGTGCAGACCTTTGGCAATGAGGTACCGCTTCATTGTCTCGTCAGCACCTCTTACCTGAACAACTTCTTTGTTGAACCTCTCGATGTAATCCCGGAGAGGTTCGCTCTTTCCTTGAACAATAGCTTCAAGGGATGCCACTGTTTTTGGTTGCGTCCTTGAAGCGGTGAAGTGGGTCGTGAACTCATAGCAGAGCTCACTCCATGATTCAATGGAGTTTCTTCGTAGGTTCTTGAACAAGGTGACGGCTCCTCGCAGCGTGGTGACGAAGAGTTTGCATTTTACGGCGCCCTGCACCGATCTTTATGTGAGAACTGCCTCAATGTTCTTGATGTGCTCGTCCGGATCGGTTGTCCCATCGTATGAGTCCATATGGGGAGGCTTCCCTATCCCGCGGGGGATAGGAGCTTCTCAGATGCGCCATATGAATGGACCGTAAGCGTTACGGTCATTTCGGGCTTCGCGAGTGTCCTCAGAGCTAGAGGAAGACCAAGAGCGTCTGTTACGTCTTGGCGGGGATCTCCTTGGAGGGGATTGTCTAGGCGGGGATCTCCTCGGAGAGGATCGCCTGGGAGGAGACCGCGTTGGAGATCTGACGCTTATCGAATGTCGCGGGGATCTGGAACGTGACTGGTGAGGGCTCCTTCCTCTTCTGCTACGTACTTGGGAAGGAGTTCGTTTAGCTCTGACTAGGGGGCACGCTTGCTCCAGATCCATCAGGCGTCGGTTCTGTTCCTCGATTAATGACGTCTGTCGTTGAACCGTGCGACGCAGGTTGCTGACGAGGGCACCAGTTGGCGTGGCATCTTCAGTTGTCTGTGTAGGTCGGGTAGGACTTTGCAGAGGCCTTTCTTGGAGAGAAATTATTTGTATCATTTCCCCTCTGGGTGTGCCCCCAAGAGAAGGTGAAGATGCCATGCCATCCCGTTGAGGGATGCGAATCTCACTTCGTATCTGGGAGGTTGCACCGTTGGCAGCTATGGTAATTTGTTTGGAAAGCTTTGGTTTTTAGGAGTATAAAAACGGGGAGAGCTTATATTTCCCACAGACGGCGCCACTGATCGTACCTGGTCAGAAGATGATTGTCGGTGCTTTGAATGCGGTGGTTTAAGTGGTGGTAGAATGTGTCAGAATCGGATGAGGGGTGTGTACCTGCAGGCACTCCGACGCTCAAGTCAGTAGAGATCAGAGAGTGAGAGTTTTAGAGGAAGAATTAGATTCTACCTTGGGGACTGTTATGAGTCCCCTATTTATAGAGGTGGAGGGCTGCAGAGCCGTTGTAATGGCACACCTGGCTTCGGCGGTTATGAAATTGTGGGAAGTGTAACCGCCAGAGAGTTTATTGCGGGAACATGCAGAGAGACTGTGTGGTTCATTTGAACCGACCTCGCTCGCTCTGTGCACCCCCCTTGTGGGAAAGGGGTGTGTCACAAGTAATGTTGTCAAACATGGTGTTTGGGCTTTGGATTGTATTGGGCCTAAGTAAATGGGCCAAAGGCCCTTTTGGCCGATCCATAACACATATTATTAGAAAAAACATGCCCATTAAATAAATATCAAAAGATATAATCTCCACTATCTCATCACTTTCAACAGTTACTATGTATAATCTCTTCATTTCACATATCACAACAGCACATCATCTTCACACTCAAACATCCAATACAAAATCATCATATATATATATATGCATATGGACTCTCCTAACGACCTATATGATTGTGGTACCACTCCTACTAATCATTTTGCCAGAGTTATGTTACTGGACTTTTCTCATCGTAGTTTGCCAGAGATATGTTACTGGACTTCTCCATCAATCATGCACTCCATCAGTCTTAGACTTTATATGAATGCATAAAAATAAATTCGACAAGTAACAGGAGTATACACATATTCAAATAATTTACATATTAATGCAAGACTCTCACTAAAATGCATGACTCTAGTGCAAGCACACAAATCATCAACATACTCATCATCATCATATATCACTCTTGTCATCGTTATATATATATATATCACTCTCATCATCATCGAAGATAAACATCATCACTCTCATCATCATAATGATATAGTTATTGTCATCCTCATCATCACTAAAATATAAACATTATCATCCTCATCTTCATCATAAATTAATCATCATCACTCTCATCGTATTTATTTATTATATATATATATATATATATTTAATATTAATCATCGACACTCTTTGTCATAGTTATAGGATTCCTCATCATTACTCTCTATCAACCGTTTATATCACCACTTATTCTCTTCAATAATCCAACCCTCAAGCATCACTCATTTCTACATCAACATTCCTCGATTTTATTTTATTTTATTATTCATCTTACAGACATACTCTATCCCATCATCTATTTTAGGCACTCTATATACTTTACTTCTGATAGCATAACTTATTACTCATTCTTAGTCTCAAGATGTATTCTAATTCATTATCATTACATATAATGTCTCCTCTCTATACAACTAAATTCTTCCCCACCATCGTCATTAACTCTTTCGTAATTATTCTTCTTATTTAAAACGACTTTATATCTTATTACCTTGTTCTCACATTCGTCGTCATCTTTACATTGACTATTCTCCTAATCTTAACTTAATCCTAATTTAAAGTTATCATCTCACTTTATCAGTACTTTTGTCTTCAGAAACTTTCCTCACTAAGGCTTCTTTATAATTCAAGATTTTATTCTCTCGATACCGGTTGTCATTATTATCATCAAACATTATAACTATTACCGCTTATCTGCTTTCCTACTCATCTTGCTATCTTCTAATTGTTTCCCATCCTTTTCATCTCTATTATCATTCCTATTGTCTTTCATTACCTAATTCACAACTCCCTATCTTTCTTTACATCTCGCCTACGATCATCTAACTCGACTACACTATAATCTTTATTTGTTTTTACACTTTAAACGTTCCTATATAACATTCGCCATAAGTTATTTAATTACCTTGGCTCTCTCATTATCCAATTATCAATACTCTTAAGATCATTATTTTTCACATCCTATTGTCAAGTCATCTTTTAACATCATTAAATTCACTTAGATCACTACCACCAGTTTATGTTTTAAACTTGCTATTATCCTGAGGTAATCGCTTCTATTTATGCCTGATCACACTCCCTCATTTAGATGTAAAGCTTAAGGACCCTTACCTGTACTTTACACGCTAATGGATTTATTAAAATCACTAATACTATCATAGATGGTTTAGAGTCCACTACAACGGTGGTGCTGAAACTTTATGAAAAACGCAGCATGACCCACGTGCAACATTTTAATCGTAACTCAACTTAGGAATGTCTGAATGAGGTCAAACTAAAACTAAAATAAAGATAACACCCATATCTAGAACTTTCATGAAGGAACCTAAATCCAATTCGATACAGAGAGGGGTGCAAAGGTTGGTTTTCCTAAACCTAGGCAGAGTGCACGACCTTGCTGACCTCTGCGTAGTATTTTGATCATAACTCAAGCTTTTGACGTCCTATTGGAGTCACTCTAAAGACACATGAAATATAACATTCATATCTACAACTTTCATGTTTACATCGAAACCTAAATCAGAACATAAGAGAGTCTAAAATTGTATTTCCTAAGCCTCGAAAAAGAGCACAACCCTGCTGACATATGTGTAGTATTTTGATCATATCTTGAGTTTTAGATGTTGGAATGAGATCAAACCAACTCCCAATTAAAGCTAACATGCATAGATACAACTTTCATGAAGACACCTAAATCTAATTCTCAACAGAAACGTGCCAGTTTTTTTTTTGTTTGTTTCGGTTACAGAAATCACAGATTTTCTGCGATTTTGCATGTGCGATTTAGCCTTAAGGGACCTTTCCTAACTCCGCTTTCGACCCTAAACTCGCCAAACTCGACCCTAATCTTCACTCCATGACTACCCTATCATTCAAACACTAATTCATTGTTAACCTACCTGATTATCCACTCTTTTTAAGACTAAAACTCAATTCAAAAACCTAAACTAGTTTTCCTCAATTGTCATCTTTCAATTTCATCTTTTAATTCGTTCATCATCATTCACTCATCAAAATTCACATCATAACAGCAACAATGTATTAAAATTTAAGAAAACCCTCCGATCATAAATTAAGATACCCTAAAGTGCAAAGATTCTCCCCCTTACCTCGAATTCTCTGGAAATGCAACTTTTGGTTCAATTCTCCTTAGTTAGGGTTTGCCTCCTTTCCTCTCTACTTGTCTCTGGTTCTAAAGCTCAGCAATAATGTTTAATGAATTTCTATTCCTCAATTTATACTAGGAAACTAGGTTAAATTCTTATTATTATTACTTTTCTCCCCTCCACCTATCATAATTTACTCCCTCCTCCCCCACTTATTTTATTACTTCTATTTCTCACCTCTTATCTTTACTATTTATTATATCATTCCTCTCTTTATAATTTAAATTCACATAAAATATTAATAACCACCAAAACTCTATTTTTCAACAATGGCACCCTATTTTCTCCCTAAAAATTGTTTTTCTCACATTATTCACTCGACTAGTTAACTCCTCCTTACTTCCTCATTATTCGTAACACCTATAACAACAAAGGATTTAATTTAATAACATCAAGTCTCAATGATAATAATAACAATAATACTAATTTTACTCGATAATAATATTAATATTATCTATTAATAATACTGACAATTAATATTAAAAATCGGGGTGTTACAATAGCCTTTTGAGTTGTCTATCATTTTAAAAAAATTTAGCAGTGATTGTTTAGTTTTCTACATATGAAAAATTGTGAACAAAATAGAGGGCTGCAAGTAATTAGTTTTGTCCCCACATTTAAGACTAACTTGACTATTCATGCACTAATTCGGCCATTAACTTCCCAATGCATCTACTTTACGTTGGCCAAGACACATAAATTCAATGTAAACAAACATTAACCTTTCTTTTTTCCATGTTTGAGTGGTTCAAATAATAATAACTTTTAACCAAAAGAGAAATCGATTATATAAATAAAATCATATTGTTATACTAAAAAATTTATTTCCTAAGCATTTGTGAAAAATTATGTAGTTGACAAAATAAATGAATGCATGGTGATGCAATTGATGATGTTCATACACCCGAATTCCTAAACACAATTGTTGCTTTAGGACTTCCAATCATAGATTAAGACTATAAGTTGGAGTGCATGTCATGTTGTTGCGGAATTTGGATCTTCAAAATGGTTTATGCAATGGAACAAGGTTGACCATACCTAGAATGGGAAAATACGTGTTGGAGGGTAAAGTTATATCTGGTAGTAGTGCTGGAGAAAAAGTATTTATACCGCGATTATCTCTATCACCTTAATACATCTGAATTCCTTTAAAGTTTCAAAGACGATAGTTCCCTTTAGCGGTCTCATTTGCCATGACTATTAACAAGAGTCGGGAGCAATCATTGCGACATGTGGGGTTATTCCTCCCAACGTCTTCTTTTTCACATGGACAACTATATGTTGTTGTATCTAGAGTTACATCTAGAGAAGGACTGAAAATATTGATAAATAATGAAGATAGTGAAGATTTTGATGTGACATCTAACATTGTGTATAATACTCTTTAATATATATTACATTGTCTTTAAACTATTTCCATCTTTTAGTTTTAACATTAATATTCTGTAATGTAATATTGTGCTATATTGGATTTTTGTAGTGACTTCGAAAAAATTATTTATGTTTTCTGATTTTTTTACATTTCATTACAACATATTTTGTTTTATTGTCTATCAGATTATCTTGGCTCATAAGATCCATGTGGCGCACAGGTCAAAGATCTAGTTCTTTTTATATCTTAATCCCTTACTCTAAAAGCTTATTAGGTCTTGCAACCTCTAAACCTAATTTTTCCCTCTAATAATCCTTCATTAATTGCTAATCCATATAACCCTCAAATGTTTCCCTCCAATTCCATTGCCCATTTGAATTTCAAAAGTTTGATGGTTGTATTTCCCTCACATTCTCTAATGCGCTAATCAATAAATGCAAGGCTATTTCAATTTCAAAAATTGCATTTGGCTGATATTAATTTAAACTTTTGGGATACCCCATGCATACTTATTAAGATACCCACTCATTTGTTAATAGAGCAGATTCCAACACAAGGCTACATGTACATCCCTTTCTTATATATATATATATCCCAAAAATACTGTACCTACACTCTTCCATTGATATTGTCGATCACAACTCCATCTCTATTTTCAGTCTTTTCCTTTTCCATCAAGTATTAATAACAACGACATTTTCGAAGGTGGTTTTATTACTTTGTCTGCCGGTTCAAATTCAACTCTTTCATTTGTTGTTCCTCTCTCATTTTCCCACAAATCCTCTTTAATCTCTATCCCTCTCATCTTCCACTTCAATTCTAATATCTACCACCGAGTTTATAAACAAAACTTCTATCTCTCATTCCAATTTCAATACTAATTTTCGTCTCCTTTCCTCCATCGCTATGTCGTCTTCGACCACCGTCATCACCAATGTGAAACATTGTTTCTCCTGTCGAGAAAAGTATCAAGAAAACCTCGCCAGAACAATCAAATCCTATGAACTCCATGTCTTTATCAGTCCATCTCCTTCTCTCTCTACCTTCTTTTTAATCGTAATTCATTTGATTATGAAAGGTAGTTTTTGCAAAACCATTTCCCAATTAAGATGCGATCCATTTCCCAATTAAGATGCGATCCATTTCCCAATTCCAGTGTTATATATTTTTTCTTGGTTATTTAATCTTCTACAGCAATTTCATTTTACACGAGGAAGGAGAAGCAAATAGAGATAGTTAAAAGACGACTCACCTTTGGGTTTGTACTTTGAAAAATTGAAACCAAATTGAGAGGTTGCAGAAAGTGTGACCAATGGCTGAAAGAAAATGCAACGAACCTATTCAATTTTTTCCATAACATACATTAAATGTTGTGGTAACTTCGGTTGTTTTTTATTATCCTTCTTTTGTATTTAGATGTGCTGCTGGATCAATTTAGACAGTCTTCGATACTTTTTTTTTTGTTCACTTAGCTTGGGTCTCCAATAGTGCTTTTTTGTTTGTAATTGGGGCCTGTTTTGTATGTCTTTAAAATATGCATTGATATCCATCAATCAACTGTTGTATAATTTAGTTATATTTTCATATTACTTTCTTCACAAACATGTAAGCATCTACAATCTACTTATTATGTTATGGAAATTTTGTTATGGGTAGCTTGATACATTTGTTGTTGTTGTTGTTGATTTTGTTTTATTTTGGCAGGTTGTAATTCATGGTTTGAGAACAAAGTTGAAAATTTCTGCAGTAACATGATATGACAAAGATGCCATGAAGCTATTGAGGTGGATGAAAGCAAGTTAGTTTATCTGATGTATGACTGAGAACAATGGAAGATATATGATATGTCAGCGTGATGGCCAAAACTAGCATCTTCATGTTGGAAAACATATCTTTAAATGTTCTTAAAATCAAAAGTATGATAAAATGCACAAACTCAGTTTTTCTCAATCAAGCAAACTAATAACCTTATATTTTACACAAATGCATTATGAATAAGATCCTCCCTGAATTCTTCTTTCGTACAAATAACAGGTCAATTCTTCTTATGGTTTTTGACTCCATATCACGATTCCTTTGCCTATAAAGAGAATGCTTGGGATCTAGAAATAAAAATTTTCATGCAACACCAATGTTTCTTTTTCTAACAATTGATAGTTATGAAAGATAATCCTCTATTGATAGATTATTATAGTATACAACATTCAATTATTCAATTACCGGAATTCAAGACTATCATAGATTATAGTACAACATTCATCGTTTCTTTTTTGACCAACATTAATACTATATTTAATAATACCAAAACAATGAATTGTATAAGTTAAAGTATGCTCTTCTACTATAGTTCAACGTGCATAAATGTTATAATAATAGAAATTCAATTTAAAAGAAAAATTGTACCAAAAAGAAATGGTTTGGTAGCTATTATAAGCAATTTTTATTTGACCCACATAAGCGTGTTGGAAAATGTCTTAACACTCAAATTTTTATGTAAATTATGTTTTCAATTTTTCATAGACCTTACCATAATAATTCAAAATCTCTTATGTGTTTAAATATGGATTGTATCTTTTTTTCTTTCTTTCTCAGAGGTAAGTAATACAGACTTGAGTTATCACAAGTTGAGTTTTTATGTATTGAAACATACATTAAGTAAAAACAGTATTTGCTAATTTAAATTATAGCTTATTCAAAATAAAATCTTATGTAGTAGCACTTGATAGTAGTTATTTAGTTGAGAACTATACCAAAATTTAATTCTTATCATAAAGAAAAAGTATAAGGATTTCTCATTACTATAGAAGAAAACTTTACTTCTATAAAAATTTCCCAATGCTATAGAAGGAAACCCATGTTTTTACTCTATACAGGTGCAAATTGAAGGTAATTATTCTCATACTTATATTGGGATAAGAGTGTATTTATGACCAACTTTCTTGAATAAATATAATATACTAATGTAAAATCGACCAACTTTCTTGAATCAATTTACTAATGTAAAATCAGACTCGTTGTTAAGGAAATCTAAAATGAACAAGTGGTTGATCTTGAGCTGAAATTTTGTTTACATACATATAATTGTTTATTGTTATTTTTATTAGAGTATGTTGCAATTTCGAGAGTTACTTGAATGAAAGATTTAAACATATTGATAATTGTTCAAGACAGTGAAGATATTTCACTTTTGTAATTTATAATAAATATGATTTTTTTAGAAGTGATAATATTAATATAATTCACACTAATCTCTTATTTAATAACTGTTGATTCAAAAATATTGATTTATTGCAATAATGATTCACACTAATCTCTTATTTAGGGGTAATGGAAGAAAGCAACGCAGAAGAGAAAATAAAAGAACAACTCCACCACCATGCTATGTTGGTTCCAAGAATGACCGGGAAGTGAAGGGCAGTGCAGTGGATTATTTCTATTTGAAAGATATCTACAAGCATTGTGAAAATAAAGTTTGTAATAGGCGAATACGTTTAATGATAGAATATCAATATAAATTTTGTATATATCAAGTGAATTACCAATGTTTTAAAACCATATAAATATAGTGTATTATTATGTGAACGGAGAGCAACATCTTAAAGCTTGGTTACTCGGTACGAAGTATTTCGAAATGTGTAACATTAAAAAATCTACTATATGTTTCTTTAAAAAAATCAAAGATATTTAGTGGTACATGTTTATTTGGCGATACAATATTTTCCAATACTGTATAATTTTTCCGGACATAAATTTCCTTTCAATATATATTAATCTAGTTCATCTTATAAGACTCGTGCGGCGCTCAGGTCGACAATCTAGTCTTAACTATACAGACGAAAGGAAAATTTGTATCCAAACCCTAGGATCATCTTGTTTTTTGTATTTACAGAAATGCCCCTTCTTTGGAGCCAAAATGCAAGGCCATGTGATATCATGATACTCCACCATACAATTAGCCATATAGCAACAAAATAAACCAAAATAGGATATCTTGCTCCAGGTGATATCTCTCAAAACAAAACTTCTTTCTCTATCTTTTCTCATAACCCCTATTCTCCCCTACTACCTCTTCCTTTTCTTTCCTGATTTGTGTATGATTATTGAGTATTGTATTACAATTCTTCAATTTAGTTTCAATTTAGTTTATGTGATACTGCACAGTGGCAACATAACAGTGAGAGGGGATCGCGGTGGATTGCGGTGGTACAGAGAGGGAACCGCAGTGGAGTTAACGGAGGGAGATTGGTTCTCGATTGGCCATCCAACAAAGTCTCAGCCTCATTAACACATGGTAATCTATCTTTACAGGTTTGATTCCTTCTGCTTCAATTTTTTGATCTTTTTTTCCCCTTTTCATTATTTCAATGGATTGATTCATTTTAGAAGCTTTGATTTATGATTATTGATTTGTTCTTAAATGAATTTGTCAACAATTAGCTATGAATGTTTCAGATGTTTCGGAGTGACGATGAAAATGAAGAAGGTCGAGTGATTGTTGATCGAATTTATTGAACCGCAAATTGGATGGATCGAAGACTGTAGTAGAAGGTGACTAAAAGGATGACAGGTGTAGGGTTTATTGTAAACAATGATAGTTAAATTCATTGTTAGTAAATAAAATAATGGTGATGGATGCTTATCGTTCAACTTTTTGTTATTTATTCCATAGCATCGTAAACGCGGTCATTGAAGAGAACAAGTGTTCAAACGGATGAAGCGAGCATTCAATATGGTGGAGGTGAGCCTTCCTCTATGCACAACATAAATAGACATCCATTATGTGACAATAGGAATGGTAAGCATCCTTCTGTCTTTGCATTCAAACTGTTATTGTCTTGCAACTGATGTGAAATAAGTGCTCCACACACTCATATGATGATGCAGTATATATTCTTATCCTCTGCCTCATATTTTATTCGATCTTTATCGTTATTTATAAGAGACAAATGCATGCTAGCTGATAAATTTGATGATTTGCTTTATTTTCACATGATCTTGACTGTTCAACAAAACTGTACAATTTGTTCAGTTGGTTTGCACAATATGCGTCATAGCAATCAAACCAATTTGTCCATTTAATTATTGACTGGCTGGAGATGTGATATTTTTTTTGTTAGAAAAAAAAACCCACCCCCAAATTAGCTAGCTCTCCATTGGCGTTGCCTCCATCACTCCCATCTTGCCACAAATTTTTTCGGAGGCAAGGCAATATCATATAAGGAGAGAATTGAAAGTTTTGTTGTTCTTGCCGTACAAAATTGGAATTCATTGTGTATGATTTAATTAAGTGTTTAATTGATCATCGAAAATGAATATGTTGCTTGACCTTCATTTGATTATATATTATTTGTGGAATATAAACTAACCCTAGTGGTCATTTGGTTGACCACCTACCTTATTCGTATGAATGAGTAGACGACGTGCATGAGTGATTTTGCCTTTGCTTGTGAGTATGCTTGAGGACTATCTTTGGAGCTACCTCATTTCCTTTATGCTTAGAGTCTAGTTCTAGGGCTCTGATTATGATGTTAGTGTTTTATCGTTTATTTTTCATGTCTTGATGAGATTGTCACTCATTATGTTGAGATTTGAGATTATATTTGGTGATGTATTATGATACATGTGACATGGCTATTTTGGAGATTTTATTATTGGTTGATGATATGTTATGATATTATTCCGCTACGAGTTTTGAAAAAAATTATTTATGCATGTTTTGGATTAATTGAAGATGTGGCATCTAAACTCTTTGAATGATTGTATTATTTGCGTGATTTATCGCTTTACGGGTTTAAGGTGTTACATGTCTTGCGAGCCAAGACTGAAATTTTGTGAATTTTTGTGACAAAGGCCCGCAAATTTAGCCCAACTTCAGGTGGAAACTCTCTCTATAAATACTGCATTCCTCATTCACAATTTCTCATTCAAAACAAAGAAGTTCAAGAGAAAGGCAAGCAGTATGAGCTTCCAGGGGAGGAGTTTCTCTCTCCTTACTCCAAGTTTTTCTAGGTATGTTTTATTTCTTTTTTAATTTGTCTTTAGTTACCATAAGTAACTAAATCTTTTTAGGCTAGGGTTCTAAGATGAACCTCTCTCTTTTTTGTTGGATTATTATTTAATTTAAAGTCGTTTATGTAGTTATTTTCTGTTAGCTATTTAATTTTACTATATTGCATAAGACTTGTCTCCTCTGATGCATAACCCTAATTTAGGCACTTAGGCATTGACATGGCCTAATACTAATATTTATTTCTTGATATTTATATATGTTTAACCAAGAGGTAATTAGTTAGTAACTAGCGAAATAAACCGAAAGCGAGTATACCCTGATAGTAAGTACTTAGGAGGTGACATAACTAATATTGATGAACATCTGCTGAAATCAGGTAGTAACTAGTTAGTAATTTAGGAAACAATCTACTTCACAACTTAAACTAGTTCAGTAACTCCATTCTCCTTGAACCTTGGTAAGGTAGACACTAATAGGGATGCGCATTTGTAGAACTACCGAGATGGAAAGTTTGCTATGTACTTCTAAGATTCATAGATGAGACAACCTTTAGGAAAACTCACCATCAAACCTTTGGAAATTTATGAACATTAATTTAAGTTTATGTTTCAATTACCCCTGAGGGAGTAAGACCCCACACGTAAGGATCACCGTGTGACTAGCTAGTTCAACTCAACATGCGGAGGGATAGACCGAAATTGTAATAGCCCAATTTTCGCTAGATTTATTCTATTATTTATTTGTGTGTGTTTATATGTGCTTATTTGTGATTAATTGCCTCTGTGTGTATTTTGGGTTAGGATTAGTGGATTTTAGTGTTAGAAGGGTATTACAGTCATTTTAGACTCATGGGTATTTTGGTCATTTTGTGAGCAATGGTAAATTAGTAATTTCATAGCGAGGGTTATTTTTAGTGTTTCAAGTGAGAACCATTATTTTTACTAAGTTACTATTCGGTAGTGGTAATTAGTTTTGAACCGGTAATTATTCGATAACTTTTAACCGTTAGTGAATAGAAACTTTGGGAGTTAGTTTATAAGTGTTGTGAGCCCATTGAGACATTAAGAGGGTTAAGGCCAATTGTGTAGAGACTATATAAGCATTAGTCTTTAAGAAAATTATGGTTCACAATCATTTTACAAAATTTTGAGAAGAGGTAGAGAGAGAAAGAGCAAGAGAAAGGGGCAAGAGGAAGAGAGGGTTGTAGAGAAAACTTGAAGAACCAAGAGGAACTAGAGATTCTAGGAGCTTATTTGAAGCTTTTGCTAGGATTATTACTTATTGAGGTAAGGGGGTTAGATTTCATTCATAATCTCTTAGTTATAGTTTCTTCCCTAATTTTTTTGCATAAGTGCTTATTTGTGAAAAATGATTATTATGATTTTAATTGATAAAATCTGTGCTTATGCTTTGATGTAATGTTGGGTATGTGAATTTGATGTGGATTAAGTTGTTGATGATGAAATTACAAGCTCAAGATGTCTATATATGTATACTTTGTGTTTTCACTCATAATTGATGAAATATAATGTTGTTGTTGATGAATTGTTGATGAATTCATGATTGGTTGTTGTTGTTGTTGTGAGGTGTTGTTGTTGATGAATGATGCCATGGGTAATCATAATCATAGAACTTGATATGAATTTGTGTTGTTCTTGAGGGTTTTTATGAAAAATGGGTCAAATGGTGATTTTTGTTGAAATGATGTTTTGATTTCAAGTTCTATATAGTTTTGAGTGTCTTTTATGTACATAAACCTATAAACAACCTTTGGGAACAAATCTGGATGTTGGG
>Ga0315915_1005790_pt1 | contig 15297 bp, 10 predicted proteins | sample MpolbnodulesMG_FD_207738 | JGI IMG/M metagenome (GOLD analysis project Ga0315915, IMG submission 207738) | Medicago polymorpha root nodule microbial communities from Los Angeles, California, United States - branched nodules | ecosystem: Host-associated > Plants > Roots > Nodule | place: USA... | reverse complement strand
TCAAAACAAATAGATACAAATAAATTTAAATATTAAAAAAATGTAACAAACACGATATGAATATATATATATATATATATATATATATATATATATTTGGTTTTTTTTCCTTTGTCATTTAAAAAGTGTAACAAACTAGATGAGTATATTTATACTTTTCATTATCCAATTATACCCTTAAACAACTCTTTCTATAATAAAAAATGTAGTTGGTGTCATTAAAAAAAAAGAATAGATCATATTATTTTGTTATATTGTTGGTGTCATTGAAATAGATAATCATGGTTAGTTTGGTTTGTTTTAACATGAAAGCAACAAACATTTATATTTTTGGTTTTAATCAAAATCAAAATTTCATAAAAAAACAATCGTACATAATTTTTAAACGTTAGCGCAATAAAAAAAGCGGGTGCCCTTCTTTTCGCTAGTAATCCATAGAAAATTCATGATACTTACATAATCAATACAAATTCTTGAAGTAAAATAAAAGCATATGAACATCCAAATAAACATCTAAATTTCACATGCATTCCAAATTTCAATATATATATACGTGAGAAATGCTAGCAACACACTTTTTAACACACTCTTTTCGATTGCTTAAAATTCACATGGGACCCACCAAATTTATATGGGACCCACATGATTCGGTGGGACCCATGTGAATTTTAACCAATTAAAGAGAGTGTGTTGAAATGTGTGTGTTAAAATGTGTTGCCTGCATTGCTCATATATATATATAAGGATATTTTAGTATTTTACTTAAATTATTACCGGGTACGGGTACCCGCGGGTATGTGTACAATCAAATTTGTGTTTGTATCCATATAATAATGGGTATTCAAATACCCGTGGATACCCATTTAGTTACCCGCCCCATGCCCATGACGGATTTTACCCATGGGCATGAGTATTTTTGCCACCCATAAGCTACTAATTGACCAATAATAGTGATAATATATTACTTGACAAAATAAATCAACAACGATAATTTATTCGAAATGACTCTAAATTAAATACTAAATTAATATAATTAGACTAAAAACTTAATTGAAAATACTCTAAAAATATGACATGACAGACTATCATCACAACCCCAAACTTAAACAGTTACTTATCCTCAATGAACAAACTTATTAAATGAAAAATGACAATAAAATAATAGACTAACCCTATCAATAATAACCTCAAAGTTCATCTCCTAAACTGCATTATGAAGAGCCGGTTTGCTCGACCAACAACGTCCTTATCCAAAACCCCTTAAATTTGAAAAGGGTTCCCATAGTCGACATGCAGGCCTACAATATTACCATAAGTTTGAAACATTTTTAAATTGTCAATTAAAATCAATGTCAAGTACACACTTTTAAGGACTTTTTTTTGGTTATAACGGGGATTAGGTATATGTGAAATGCATTTGGGAAAGTAGATTAATCAAAACAATGGAATTAAGCTCATTATACTTTGTAGTAGTGAGACCAACTCAATCCAAATCCTCCAATGTTATCAACAATTGAGTTCTAGAGAACTCTTTTATTATATTTTTTTGAGATATTTATTACAGGATTGTCTCATATACATTTTGTTGTTTTCTTTGAATTTTTTATGCACAATTTAAGTGCTTTGTTTTTTCAGTTTTCAATAGACATTTTTCATCTTAGTTATTTAGTACCCATACCACAAACTGAGAACGTTGCCAGTTCCAACGGCAATCCCAAACTTAAACATTGAACACAATTTAAACAACTTAATTCCAAAACAAAGTTGGGTCATTAATACCTAAGGTCTTCTAGGTTTGTAATGTGGGTTGTCACCGAACAATGAGTCTAATCATAAAGGCTCAATTTGGCTTTACAAAGGATAATTATAAGCATAAAAATTTAAGGTGGGCTCAAAAAGGCTCTAGGTGCCAAGCGCTTTGCCTTAGTGTGTACAAAACTAGATAAATCAATAAAGAGAGAGACAGACATCGCATGTTCTAGAAATGATAGTTGCATGGAAAACTCATATATGGAAAAATTGAAAAATAAAACATGTCTTGAACCTTACAAGTTGAGTTTTCTGGGACTGTGGCTACCTAACTTTCTAATTGCCGTACACTTCCCGTTTAAATTTCTTGTAAGCATCAACCTCCTTATGAACTTTGATGTTATCATTGGTGAAACAAACTGTTATCAAACTGGAAAATTTCAAGAAACAAGAAAATTGATTAATAATAAACAAGCAAGCAATAAAAGTTTTTGAAAAAGGGAATAAAACTAACACGACTGACATATGACAACGACAAGATATTGGAAAAAAAATTGACGTGGACTTTGATTTTTTTTTCTTTTTTTTTTTCCATCCATCTTTTCACTTTTTCTCTCTCTTTTTTTTTTTGCACTTTTATTTACTGAATAGAAATACATGCAGAATAAACAAACATTAGAAAAACGATGGGTTGCCTTCCATCAAGTGCTTCTTTGACGTCATTAGCTTGACGCCTTACCAACTGTTAAGGTGGCAAGAATGACAGAAAGAACACATCTTCCTTCTTCTTCCTCTTATTTGGTAGGAATTCCATGAATTTGGCACAAAGAAGTAGATGTTTCCATGTTTCCACCAATAGACTTCTTGAAGTTGTGACCTCCCACTTTAGAGAAGAATGAGTCTCTTCTTGCAAATGAATATTGTTTTCCTTCATCTCGATTGATTGAGTCTTAATTGTAAGCTACAAATCGATGCGCCTCACCTGTGGCTTTTCTTCTATGTTGCTACTTTTATTTTTCAAATGTTCAGCTTGAACCATGATGACATGTCGCTTCATCTCAATCTCAACCAATTTCTTTTCACACTCATCTGCTTTATCAACAAGATCACCATATTGCTTCAAATTTATCAAACGAAACTCGACTGAACCTCAAGAATTCATCTAACATATTTTCAAGTTCAACTTTATAATCATTATTGATCACATGTTGCCCTTCTTTCTCTACACAATGCTACTTACAATAGTCATTATGACGATTGTTACCACAAATTTCACATCTCACCTTCAACCTTATATCCAAATCTTTTATACGGAGAGATAACTTATAATTTTCATACCGAAGGATAATTATCTCTTCGGTATCTATGAGTAGTCTTCTTCCCCACATTGCTACAAAACTCAGATAAACATTTTAGATGCAAAGCACAATGAAAAAGACACAAAGAGCATAAAAAAAATTTCAATTTTTTTTAATATTTTTATAACAGAAAATTAAATAAAAAAATCATAATAAAAATAAATTGCTTTGTCGAAATTAATCAACAATCCCGACAACGACGTCAAAAACTTGATAGACTTTCAACAAATGTACTAAAAATGCATCGAAGTAATAAAATAAATTCGTCTCCACAGAGATTGTTTCAATCTCAACTTGACAATTGAATTATAATAAGGATTTACCATATGGGGGAATGCAAAGCATATGTTTGAGTTTAACAATAAAAAAAATAAAAATAAATGGGTTTGGAAAATATTAGAGATTAAAGTGGCCAGGTCTTTCGAATCTTTTATTTCTTGCTACTTGGTAATTGCGTCTAATTTCTACAATTGCGCATCTATTATTATGATAAATTAAGAAAACGATTTAGATCAATCTCTTGACTCAGAACCCTCTTATCCGATTACAACTCCCTAATATATTTGGTGAGTTCGTAATCATTGAAGGTTTTATAACCGTTAATATCTAAATCATAACCCAACAATTTTTTATCTATAGCTTAATTAATTATGATAAATAGATTTCCTAGTTCAGATTTTAAAGCCATGACTAGTGGTCATTCAAAGTGCACGATCAATTCTTACATTCAAGAAAGTTAGGGCTAATACTCATTCATAAACATACAAAAAGCAATAAGCATAAATAAATCTGAATAAAACTCGGTCGCAATCGTATATAAAAGTACTTAACAATTACATGTTACAATAACTCAAAATAAATTTATCTAAAAGATTCAATCAGAGAAAATTAGCTAGATATTGTCAAAGAAATAAACAACATAGTAAGTAAATTAAACCGATACAGTTCCGTCGTTTCCGGCTTTTCTCATCAATTTCTTTCCAATCGCCACTACTATTGAGTTTCCATGTGCTTCTCCCCTTCAGTTACTGTTTGCAGCTCTAATTCTCTCCAAAACCGTGATGTTACAAAACGTCAAAGCCCCCTTGTGATGCATGCTTCCATTTTATAGCTCAAAACGTTTTCTTTTAGACTATTACTTTTCCCACCCTATGCATGACTAGCGTGTTGGAACAAAATGTGTTTAACATACATTACCCTTAGAGTTTTGATGATAACAACGTATTAAAAAGTGTCAATTGGATATGCTAATATTTGTTCACGTGTACAGGACCATAGACAATGTTTTTTTTGATATCTTATAAGATTCTGAAATAACAAAAGAGAGCAAAGGAATCAAGAATATTAAAGCTTGAAGCATTTGAAGAGAAGTGCTCCTGAAGATAAGTCCTCCTGAAGTGATGACGTCATCAGAAGCAAGTTCGTCAGAAGCATCTCATCAGAAGCAATATCACTAGAAGATGAGAGACTTAAAGCTTCAAAGGTTGACTAATGGATTTAATCTCGTCCAGCATTGCAGAAGACTGAAAGAGTGAAGCAACGGTCAATTTGAAAGGATTTGAAAGCATTGGATGCTTGTTCTCTCAAGAGCGTTGACAAAGGACAATTGTACGAATTGTAGAACCACTTCCTCCACTACTTTGTTCGTGTCTCTGCATCAAGACAAGAATAATAGCTATGCCTGCAGTAATGTTCCTTCCAACTAGGAATGCATTTGAAATTGATCCTTCATAGGACAATAACCATATCAGGAAAAAGATCATTGGTGATTTTGATCAAGCTTCAAACGACTCTTTTAATGTGCTGGCAATTTCCAACGTATCTTTCACACTCTATATAAAGGAGTGAAGACCTGCTAGTTGGATATGCAGACACACACAAAATCAAGACTCATACAACAATTCACAAAGTGCCAAACTCTGTTATTGTTCTGCATCTAAAGTCACTTAGAATTTCTTATCAAAGTTTATATCTTAGAAATTCTAGAGTCTTAAGAGTCTGTATCTGATTTGTATTGTGAACACCACTGATTGTATATCAAGTGTTCAAACTCAAACAAACGTCTTTGTAATTCTGTTTGATTAGAAGTCTCTTGCTTGTGTAATTGAGCAATAGAAGTCTCTTGCAGTTGTGCTTGAACATTGGAAGTCTCTTGACTGTTTTCAGGAGCATAGGAAATCTCTTGCAGTTGTGCTTGAGTAATTTGAAGTCTCGTGCTAGTTGTAGCTTGAGCAATTGTAATCAGATATTACATTCTTAGTGAACTCTCCTTGGAAGTGCAAGGGGGACATGACTACTTCCGGTTTGTGGAAGGAACCTGTATAATTGTTTTGTGTCTTTCTTCTCTGTCTCTCTCTCTCTGTTTTATCCGTTGCATTTAGATTCTGATTATCACTTCAGAAGTTGGACGCTATCTGCTTCTGACCAGTGACTTTAGTAGGAGTAAACGAAGAAAAAGAAAACACAATTCAACCCATTTGTTTTATTAATTTTTCTTCTTTTCACACCTGTCAAATTGCGCATTTTCTATACACCAATAAAGGTAAGTCATGTCTACTTTACTCTCATTCATAAGCTACTAATTGACCAATAATAATGATAATATATTACTTGATTCAATAAATCAACAACGACAATTTATTCAAAATGACTCTAAATTAAATACTAATTTAAAATAATTAGACCAAAATCTTAATTGAAATATTCTAAAAATATGATATGACAAATCAATTCTCTGTGAACATTCTAAACAATTTAAGTCTTATAAAATGTGAAAAAAAAAAGAAGTCTTCAAATATTTAACTTATTGAAGTATTATATACTTTTATTTAAAAAAATTACATTAAAAAATATTTTGAATAAATAAAATATTTAAGGAATTTTTTTAAGTAAAGATTTAAATTTTTAACGTGATAGGTCATGGTGGGCTTTTATTATAATTCAGATTGTGTTTATCTATATTATATATAAAGAAAACTACCACTTTCAGCACTTTTGTGCTAAATTTTTCTTTCCAAAAATACCCTCAATTTTCAATACAAATAACACATGTAACAAATAGATAAGAATAAATTTAAATATTAAAACAAATGTAACAAACACGATATGAATATTTTTTTTCCTATATCATTTAAAAAGTGTAACCAACTACATGATTATATTTATACTTACTTTTTCTTCATTCCAATTATTTTTTTCGGTAAACCAGGAAACAGGACATGCATCAAGGAGAAGCAACGACATCCCAACTAGGTTGGCACCCCGATGAACTCCCATCCTATACCGCCAATCTCAAAATTTTATTAAAAAAAGGGGAAAAAATACAAGAGGGGGGACTAGGCCAAAACCCTCGAAGAAAATACAGAAAAGCAAAAAAAAAAAAAACAGAGAAGAAGAGCAATATAAATAATAAAAACAACCGCCTACGTAAATCTAAACCGAGGCATTCCACATAAAAGTCCGGCTGCAAATCAGAGGGTAAAACCCCAAACAGCCCATTAATACACCTTGTTGTGACCTCAATACCATGCCTTTTAGTGTTAGAGTTACCAAAACCACGAACATTCCAGTACAAAACAATCATTCATCAGAAGAAGAGTGACTACCCGTAGAACAAGTTTTGTACGGCTTACCCACAATGGTCATCTTAAGGTGCTGCTTCTGCTTTCTAGTTAAAACCGGGAGGAAAGGAGATTCAGAAGATTTTTTATCATAATCACGGACACAGCGCCATAACTCCATGTCATGCTGAATTCTAGAATTACTGTGAACCTCTGGCATAGCAGTCCGCTCTAGGCCATTTTCCGGGTCAACTTCTTGCGCAAAAATTTCCAACCCATCAAGGGAACTCTCTACGAAAACAAGTATCACCGAAGCAACATCAACCGCATTAGTAATTAAGGGGCTGCTGCGTGAACCAGCTTGCATGTCAGCATGCTCCACAAAAGCATCCTTTTGAACCTGCACAAATTCAACAGATACCTCATGCACGTTATCGTGCTCAACAAGTGATGAGTGAGGGACATGCTCATGGGAACCCTTGGGACTCTCCACCAGCTCCTGTGGGCTCGAATGATTATGTTCCACACCATCAGGGAGTGCAACACTAACATCGTCAATTGTGGGGATCTCCAAATCCTCTCGCGATGTCTGATGAGACCGTCCACTTCCTCAAAATACACGTCATCGTGCTCTACAGGGGAAACAACCTCCATCACTGGATAACATGTGGCAACTCCTTAGTAGAGATACAATCAAAAACATTATGAAGAGGAAAGCTGAAAGAACTTGATGACAAAGACGGACTGGGCACTAGGGCTGTCGTCTGAGAAGAAGCCATTGCCGAAGAGACAATAGAAACTGGCACAATCTGTGTAGTAGAGTTCATAGCGGAAGATGGGATAGAGGCTGAAATTATCTGAGCATGTGAAGCCAGTGATATGGATGTAGAAGGAACTTGAACCCTCTGAGTAGTAGTAGTAACTGTGGAAGTAACAGGAATCAGAACCCATGCCCAAGAACTTCCATTGGCCGAAGTTGACGCCCCCACATCATGTTGCTGCCTTGTGGGTTTAGGGACAACAGCTTCAGCCACAATAGGTTGTTTCCCACGATCGTTCTTTGCCTTGGCTTCTTGCAGATGTATTCATCGACAAGTTGAGACATTGTGTCCAATAGAGTAACATTGATGACAAAACAAAGGTCTCCTCTCGCATTGGACTTCCACTTTGAAAGCGAAGCCTTCCCTCTCTACTAAAATTTCATCATAGGCTCTCTTTGAGAGATCAATGTCAACAAATATTCGAGCGTAGTGCCCAAAAGTACGGTTCCGTGTCGGACCATCAATGTCAATAGAAGTACCAACTGCCCTTGCGATTTGCTTTAAAGTTCTATCCCGCCAATACTCTTGTGGTAACTCAACCAATCGAATCCAAATTCATACATGTGTCTGTTTCTGATAAAGATATTTGAAATCCTTGGTCCATTGAGAAAATCGTAACAAACCCGGTTTAAGATTGATTGTGCCTGCTGCCCATATGTTACGTAAATCGTCCGCGAAATCAAAGTGAAAATCATAGTAACCTTTACCAAGAGGTACCATTTTCCAACCAGACGTTGGGTTCCAAATCTTCCCTATTTTGGTACTCAAGTCTCGAGCAGAATATGGTTTATCTCCTTTTTTCAAGGTCAACCTTGCCCTTAACGCGTTCTTGCATTTGTCAACACCACATTGATAATCGTCTTGGCCAATACGGATGCTTAATGCATCGCCTTTGATGCAATGGGTGGGGAAAGGTTTGTCATCATTCTAATTATACCCTTAAACAACTTTTTCTATAACTAAATTGTTGTTGATGTCATTAAAAAAAGAATTTATATATTTTTTTGTTATATTGTATTATTGTCGGTGTCGTTGAAATAGATAATCATGGTTAGTTTAATTTTTATAACTTGAAGGCAACAAACATTTATATTTTTTTAGTTTTAATCAAAATCAAAATTTCATAAAAAAACACCTTTCATAATTTTCAAACATTAGCGAAATAAAAAGAGCGGAAAGTGTCCGTCTTTCCGTTAGTTCTATAGAAATATAGATGCGTGTTATTTGAACAATCATTTGGTAACAATTATTAGAAAACTATAGAATTACAAAGAAAAAGTAGGCATTGACATGAAAACCAAACCATAAAGAGATAAAATAAAAATATAATATATGCATGAAGGAGATAATTGTCATAAAAGTGGTCACAAAATAGTTCGACAAATATAATTTCTCATAAATATAAAGGAAGCATTGAAGTAACAAAAGAAATCTGTGGTGTGGTGGTACGTACATTGGATGGTTGCTAATTTTCACGGCTCACAGCTAAAATATCTTTCATTTTTCCAAAAGAATACCTTAGGACAGGACAGATTTCTTTATATAATTTTAATGGAGTATTCCACACCATGACAGATAAAACTGAAGTTTTTACAATAAAATTATATTTATGATAATTAATATTTGTAGTCCTTTTTTTTTTTTGAAAAATAATATTTGTAGTCCTAAAATGCATTTTTTTCATAAAAAAAAGTACATATAAACTAGTTAATTTTACAATAAAGTAGCTTGTCTTATTTTGGATTATGCATGCTTAACATGATCAAGTGATTTTCAATATTTTGTGCAAGGTCTTACATCGATAGTTCTCGATTGAAGTTTTATGCATACAAGCAAATACAATGGTCAATGGTCAATGTTCAATGGTCACTAGAAAGCATTTTTATTTGTGACATACGGTTCATTCCTTTAGTATAAGAACCACTTAGCATGTGTCTAGCATTTCATCCAAAATTTTCAGCTAAAATTTTTAAGATACAATGGTGTTTGTCTGGTCTCATGTTTTGTTAGTAAAATTTCTTTTCCTTTATTCACTTTTCTCTTTCACATTTACTACATGCTTACCTCAAATTCAGCCAAAATGTCATCAATATGAAAGCCATGCCTTGTTGCAATTTAAGGAAGGCTTTAACATCAACAAGACTGCCTCAGATTACCCTCTCAGTTATCCAAAAACAACATCTTGGAATTCCAGCACAAATTGCTGCTCATGGGGTGGCATTAAATGTCATGAGCACACAGATCATGTGATTCACGTCGATCTTAGTAGCAGCCAACTCTATGGTACAATATATGCAAATAGCAGTCTCTTTCGCCTTGTTCACCTTCGAGTTCTTGATCTTTCTGACAATGACTTCAATTACTCTCAAATCCCGTCCAAAATAGGCGAGCTTTCACAACTAAAATTTATGAACCTTTCTCTTAGCTTATTTTCTGGAGAAATTCCACCACAAGTTTCACAGTTGTCCAAGTTACGGTCTCTTGATCTAGGCTTTAGAGCTATTGTACGTCCTAAAGGTAGTACATCCAATCTGTTGCAACTCAAATTGTCTAATCTCAAAAGCATAATTCAAAACTCAACAAAACTTGAGATACTTGATCTTAGTTATGTGACTATTTCATCTACATTACCAAACACACTCACAAATCTAACTTCGTTGAAAAAACTATCTCTTTACAATTCTGAGTCGTATGGTGAATTTCCAGTTGGAGTATTTCATCTTCCAAACTTGGAATATCTGAATTTGGGATATAATCCAAATCTCAATGGTAGTTTGCCTGAGTTTCAATCTAGTTTACTCACCAAGTTACTACTTGACCAAACAAGTTTCTATGGTACACTGCCAGTATCCATTGGAAAGCTTAGTTCTTTAATTGCCCTAATAGTTACAAATTGCCATTTTTCTGGGTATATACCTTCTTCACTTAGCAACCTCACACAACTCTTGAAGATAGGCCTTTCAAATAACAACTTTAGGGGCGACCCTTCTGCATCCTTTGCAAATCTTACCCAACTAAGCATCTTGTACCTTGGTTTCAATGAATTTACTTTTGAAACATTCTCATGGGTAGGTAAACTTTCATCATTAATGACCTTGCATATATCATCAATCAAAATTGGCAGTGACATCCCATCATCTTTTGCAAATCTCACCCAACTAGAAAATTTAATTGCAAGAAATAGCAATATAACGGGTGAAATTCCATCTTGGATTACGAACCGAACAAATTTAGTTGCCTTGGACCTATCTTTTAATTCTTTGCATGGAAAGCTAGAGCTTGATAGGTTTCTGAAGCTCAAAATGCTAGTTGTTCTTATTTTATCATTCAACAAACTGTCATTGTATAGCGGGAAAAGTTCTACCCTTATAACTAATTCTCGAATTCAATCCTTACAATTGGCTTCATGCAATTTAGTTGAGATTCCAACATCTATAAGAAATATGGCAGATATGGAATTTCTTATGTTGTCAAACAACAATATAGAATTGCTACCCAATTGGTTGTGGAGAAAAGCTAGTCTACAAAACTTATTAGTTTCCCACAATTCATTGATAGGAGAAATATCCCCATCCATATGCAATCTCAAATCACTCACACAACTTGATTTATCGTTCAACAACTTAAGAGGCAACATTCCTTCATGTTTGGGTACATTTAGTCAATCTTTAGAAATTCTAGATCTAAGTGTGAACAAATTGTCTAGGAAATTCCCTTCAGATGATTGCTCTCAGTAACAACAATCTACAGGGTCAATTGCCAAGGGAATTAGTGAACAACAGAAGGCTAGAGTTCTTTGCAGTTAGTTATAACAATATCAATGATTCTTTTCCATTCTGGATGGGAGAATTACCCGAGTTGAAGGTATTGTCTTTAAGTAACAATGAATTTCATGGAGACATTAGGTCATCTGGCAACATGACATACACATTTCCCAAGCTTCACATCATCGACCTTTCTCACAATGAGTTCTCTGGAAGTTTTCCATCAGAAATGATCCAAGGATGGAAAGCAATGATAACTTCCAACGCAAGTCAATTACAGTACGAGTCTTACATGTGGTTGACCAATGTAGGAGAATATTATACGAGAACAACCAAGTTTTATTCGTTCACAATGTCAAACAAAGGGTTGGCTAGGGTTTATGAGAAGCTTCAACAGTTTTACAGCTTGATAGCCATTGATATTTCTAGCAACAAAATTAGTGGAGAGATACCACAAGTGATAAGCGAGTTGAAGGGTCTTGTTTTGCTCAACTTGTCAAATAACCTCCTTATTGGAAGCATTCCATCTTCCTTCGGGAAGCTTTCAAACCTTGAAGCACTAGATCTTTCTCTCAATAGTCTTTCAGGGAAAATTCCCCAACAGTTGGCACAAATCACCTTTTTGGAATACTTAAATGTGTCTTTTAACAATCTCACAGGTCCTATACCACAAAATAATCAGTTTTCTACATTCAAAGGTGATTCATTTGAGGGTAACCAAGGTTTGTGTGGGCATCAACTATTGAAGAAGTGTATAGATCATGCAGGGCCTTCTACTTCTAATGATGACGACGACGACTCAGAATCTTTCTTTGAATTATACTGGACAGTAATTCTGATTGGATATGGTGGTGGTCTTGTTGCTGGAGTGGCATTGGGATACACTTACTTTCCACAAGTATTTGTATGGTGTAGAGATTGCCTTAGCGTTTCAGTCATGATATTGCTTAATAATATTTTTAAGAGACATCAATGAGATGTTTTTATGTTATAGCTTAAAAGGGTCTTGTGAGTCCAAAGCAATAAACTTTTTAGTCCTCTCTATTTATGGTTCTTATTTGTTTTAGTTTCCTTCTGTTCTTGTAATTGCATTTTGTAAGAGTTTCCTTTGCATGGAGGTTGTTCGAAAGAGCGTGATCCCAACTTAAATCCTAAAATTATGGGTTTTGCGGCTTTATTCACTTTCAACGACTTAAGTCCATAGCAAAATTCTAAAATAGGCAAAATCCTAGTAAAATCGCACAACATCATGAAATCCATACAAAATCGCAGGTTTTTAAAGGGTTTTGAAGGATTTTGTCCATTTCTTTAGTCATTTATGTATAAGTGTTTTGTGGACTTTAAACTGAGTCATTTATGACTATATACAATTTATAACATATATTTAGCATTATTTTTGTTTAGTGAAATCCATTAATTTTGATTGCAATTTTACGATTTCTTTTATCGATTTTATAAACGTAATTGAGTAAAATCCTTCGACTTTGATTGCCATTTTACGATTTTCGATTTTGCTCTTATTTTTCGATCTGAAGCAATATCCCGATTTTAACAACCGTGGGTGGGAGTACCCATGCTTCAAAGGTCATAGTTTTTTCTTGGTACCCATTCACTGAGGAGAGAAAGAGCCAAAGCGTTGGCTCGATGAAGCTTTTATTTTGTATAATGATATAAGAGAAAAGAGTGTGGTTGAATCCTTTTTCTCTCTAGGAAAACAAATTTACGGCCTCCACTAACTGCAAAGTGCATGTGGTTGAAAGGTTTGCTTTTTATTTATTCTTCAAATTTATTTTAATCTCATCTATATTTGCAATTAACTTCCTTGTAAAAATCTCTACAAAATTTGGCTGGTGAAAGAAACCATTGCACTAGTACTATTATAAAAACTAAAGTATAAAACTTTACTAGAATTATTTTGGTGAAGAAGCCATTATTCTCTTGAAGGAACAAGCCATTGTGGTCGGTGAAGAAGCCACAATGATAGTAAAGCATTATATATACCCGCATATTCATTGGGGTATGAAACATATATAGTATAGAAAACTAGATGAATAAGGTTGGTGAAGAAGCCATTGTTGTGTTGAAGGAAGAGGAGGATTATAAGGTTTTTGAGGAAGTGCCAAGTGAGGTTGTGATTCTTTGTTGAATAACGAACTATTTTTTCAACCATCCTTCTATTCCGAAATTGACAAATTCAAAGAAGCGTTTTTAATTCTGGAAAAGAACAAAAGATGGATGAAAAAAATAGGTTTGCTGACCGGTGATTGATAACAACCCTTATAAATAAATAAATAAATAATTTTATAATGTCCGTAATTTAAAAAAGAAAAATAAGCCCTTCCTTTTTTTTCCCTTCTAAATCCTCCGTCCAAACCCACACTAAATAATTAGTTTGTGTAAAGTATAAAACTTGATACACCAACAAATATGCGTGGTTAAGAAAATGTGAAAATTATAAGTTTTCTCCAATTACAATCGGAGATGATGATTGATGTAGATCTAATATGAAACATGAATGTATTACCAACTTTTCAGGACTTGATTATTACACTTGTGTCATAACAACTAATCTTTACACGACCTGTATTTGGAAACAGGTGACTATTTATCTAAGAAAGCCTGAGAAATATTTGATAGTCCTTTTCTATAACATGGTAATAGAAATTGAAAATCTTTAATATTTATGGTATTATGCATGTATAATTTTTAGGCAAAATTATACCCTTAAGTTTTAGCTAAATACAACAAATGTCCCCTATCTTTTCTAAATCATCACATACCTCCCTTCTGTTGGATTTTGTTAATTCTCCGTTAGGATACAAAAATCTATGTGTGTCCTCTCTCAAAACATAGCCAAAAATCATGCTATTCTATTAGTAATAAATTAAAAGGGAAAAAAAAATGAATTTTTAGATAAAATAAAAAGGGAAAAAATGGAAGAAAAAGTTACAAACTATACATTCAAACACTACATGAAATAATGAATAAAAAGTAAGCCATAAGCTAGTGGAATAAATTATAAGTTCATAAGGAAATGAATGTTACCAAACAATTCATTTTTGTCATGCGAGTTTATAAGTAATAAGTTCCGAAAATTGTTGTATACACATTTGTTTAGGCTGAAAAACACATGTAAATTACTCAAATGCTTTCTTATCAAAACGAAGCATTAAGTGTGGATACAAACGGTGATTATCAAGACATCCATTCCATGTCTAAAATCTATGTTTTCATAGATGATTATTCTCATCTAGATTCAAAAGTATTTTTCAATCACTAATAAATCAAATATAAGCATTACAATTCAAGAATAACTTCAATATCTTGAAATAATTAAAATCACTCAACACCATAATCAAAGGGAATACATACTAATAAAGTTGATTACATTTAATCCCAAAAAAAGAGTTTAGTTACTCATTGTCATGGTAACCTTACAAGGAGAAAAGAAGAGATGGAATGGAACCAAGCCATGATGTCTCAATGATCTTGTGTCTTCCTTCAATCCTTGTGCTGCTTGCTCTTTAGAATTGCTCTGGTCTTTCCCCTGTTTCTCCCATAAAGTGGCCTCTAATAATATGGTATCCTATGATCTGATCTGATAAAAAAATAAATTCTCTTCATGATGTGAATGAAAGGCCTTTTATACTTTTTTCCTAACTCAACTCGCCTCGCGAGTAGGTGTGCTCGCCATGGCGAGTTAAGCTTTCTTCCCCAGTGGGTTTCTGCCATGTCAGCTCTGAGGGGTTAGGCCGCCTTAACTCGCATCGCGAGTAAATATGCTCGTCATGGCGCATGGAAGGCGAGTAACTATGCCTTCCTGCCTTTGCTTGCTTTTGCTACTCACCATTGTGAGTTGGAGGCGAGTAACTTCAACTTTTTGCCTCAGCTCGCCTTTGAGCTCGCCGTGGCGAGTTGACCTTTGCATTTCTTCATGTTTTCTTACTTCTAAAGTGTCCAGGCGTGCATTTTCCTACAAAGAGTTGGCATTAGATGTGAAAAGCATAATTGAATGATTCTTCAGTATTTGTGAGCTTTTCGCAGG
>Ga0315915_1005789_pt1 | contig 15298 bp, 15 predicted proteins | sample MpolbnodulesMG_FD_207738 | JGI IMG/M metagenome (GOLD analysis project Ga0315915, IMG submission 207738) | Medicago polymorpha root nodule microbial communities from Los Angeles, California, United States - branched nodules | ecosystem: Host-associated > Plants > Roots > Nodule | place: USA... | reverse complement strand
TTATTTTTATGATTTTTAGGGTTTATGTATAATTTACACTCCAAGTGTTTGATGAAATGTTTGAATGAGTTTTTCATTGATTGTTTTTAATTTTTTATTGTGTAGATTTGAAACAATGGCCGGGTGAATCGACATTCATGCACAATTCAACGGCGGAGAACCTCAGAGGTTGAAGGTTCGGTGCCTTGGTGTAACGTTAAGAGGTCTTAAGGATCAACTGAATGAATTCAACTAAGGAGTCAACCGCAGAGACACAAGGAGGGTGAAATACGTTCGGTATAAACGTCCAACGCTGAACGATGGGAGAATATCATTCACTTGGGTGAAATTAACGAACGACGAAAATGTGAAGAACATGTTTTGGGAGCACAACATGTTCTAGTGGATCGATATGTGTGTAATGTTGCTGAGATCAACTGAAGATATCATCAAAAGTTTAATTCCGCCAAAAGATCGTCATTAGGTAGGGAATGCACCTTCCAACTACAACAATTGTTTTACTCTGAAATGGGGTAATTCAAACTTGTTAAACGACAGTTCCCAAACATTCGCCCGACAATCCTATTGTTCCATTCAAAAGATTAAGTTTCTGTTAGGTTGGTTTAGATGAAGGTATTGAAGTGTCAAGGAATGAACCTCATTCTTTTGACACTTGAATACCGTCATCCAAACCAATCCTAACAAAAATTTAATCTTTTGAATGGAACTATAGAAATGTCGGGTGAATGCTTGAGTCCTGCTGTTTAGCAAGTTTGAATTTACCCATTCAGAGGTAAGACAATTGCTGTAGTTGGAAGGTACATTCCCGAATGTAATGTAATGTAATGATAGAACATATTTATGAACTTTATGTAATGTAACATAATGTAACTTTTATTCGAATTTATTTAATACGCAATTTTGATTCGAATTCACGCTAAGTTTAATTAGTCTTTATTCGAATATATTTAATACATAATTTTTATTCAAATTCACGCCGAGTTTAATTAGTCTTTTTCGAATTTATTTAATACGCAATTTTTATTCGAATTCACGATTAGTCTTTTTTGGATTTATTATTCAACGCAATTTTTATTCGAATTCACGCTGAGTTTAATTAGTCTTTTTCAAATTTATTTATTCTTTAATACACAATTTTTATTCAAATTTATTTATTTCATATACAATCTTAAAATAAATGCAAATAAAAACAAAAATAAAGGAACACAAGTAATATATACAAAATCTCATTTTATTAATATAATAATACATTTACAATGGGGTAAAACTAAATCTGCTTCGTTATACCGATAACATTAACAATAACATCTTCGTCGTACATTTATTCCTTAATAGGTGGAGTCATCTTCGTCATACCAATAACATTAACAATTGACTTGAGAGCACCCAAAATTGAACCTAGAACTTCCGGATACTCTTCTCCAAGATACTCGTACAAGACAACACTAAGATGACCCAAAATTGTTCCTCACCTTTGCACTTTTGTTGTTTAACAATACATTTAACTGCTGCTTAGGTTAAAACAAAGAAAAAAACCCACAAACCATAAACCCTAAATCCTGGGGTAAAACCAATTGAAAGAAGCCTCTTGAAATTTTCAAATTTTCAAAGAGGCCTCTTTCAATGAAAGACGAATGATGAAAAACCAACATTTTGTAGAAGAAAGAGGAAGAATGAGAGTAAGGAGAAGAGAATGTGAGGAAATGGTGAAGGTTGGGAGAGTTTTTATAGAGAAAAAATGTTGAAAAAATAGGTTGAATGATGAAAAAAGAGGTTGAATGAATGATGGAAAAAGAGGTTGACTGATGGAAAAAGATGTTGAATGATGAAAAAGAGGTTGAATGATGAAAAAAGAGGTTGAATGATGAAAAAAGAGGTTGAATCCTAGAACGACCGTAGCGGCAGTTAACTGTTGCCGGTTTGCAGAACGGTAGTTAACTACCGTTGGAGGCTTTTTAGGAATTTCCATGTTGTATTAGGACTTTTTGTATGTCAGCAATTTTTGGGATTTTTAACCATCCGAATTCATCTGAAGGCCCAAAACCGGATTTTAATATTTCAGTCCACTTCTTCAAAAAATATTTCAGCCCACTTTTATTTTATTATTTCTGTTTGGATTTTCGGCTCATTAGGTTTCATTATTTCCTAGTAATTTAAGCTTATCAATTGTAGCCTAAGAGGCGGTCTTTCATTCAATCAAATTACAGAACTTTTCTCTATTTTCTGGGGGATTCCTGAAACCCTTTTTGACAGGTTTGTGCTTGCAACTTGTCTGTTTATCATGTAGTATTTGACTAGGAAATTTAGTTTCACATTTTAGACTTAAACTGAAGCTTCTGTCTATAAATGTATATGTCTCTATATATGACTTTAGCGAAGCATTAATTTATTCAGAAATTAATATAAAAATATTGGCATGTCAATTAATTCAATGTGTCCTTTCCATTGAGTTTAAGCTGGACAAGAATATAGTACTGTCAAGAAATTGTAACGTAGTTCATACTATAGATTATTTTTTTTCAAAAGGTATGCTACAAAATACTAATAATGTATGTTATGTTGCATTGCATGTGATCTGGAAATTAGTCAAAGATTGGCACCCGACACATTTATTTTGCTCACAATACATATTCTATGTTTAATTGCACGTGTCAAGCATCTCTCATATCAATAACACAATTTTTATTTTTCTTTTTAAATACTACTACCTCCTATTCACAATGAATATCACTTTTTGAAATAAAATTGTTTTAAAATAAATCACAATATTTTGTTTTCAATGTAATATTAATTATTTTTTCAATTGTATCATCTCATTAATACTATATATATACTTTATTCATAAAACATGTTTCATTTTATATTTTTTTTTGAAGGGATTTCAAATTTTATTTATGATAGTGACAAATTCATCAATAGTTAAAAGGATAATTTGATTAATTAAATTATTATTCCCTCTCTTCAATTTAGAGTCATTTGTTAATATGCAAAATGAGCAAAAGTGACACTGATTTTAAAATAGAAAGTCATTTACCTTTTCAATGTCATGTTTTAATTTATTTTTTTTCTAAATGTCCACATTCTTAAATTGAATTGACCAAAAGTACCATAATTTGGTCAATGATAAAAAAAAGTAGTTACATTTTAGTTACTTCTCAACTAAACTCGATATATTACCATGATCCTTTCTCTTGAAAACCTTAAGTTTCAAATAAAAAGAAAATTAAGTATTTCCTTAACATTCATTTGCCTCAAGTTACTTGCCAATTTAAATATATCAAAATAATACTAATTACATCTTTTGAATACATAAAAGAACCTCAATATTTTTTTTAAGATGAGTGCATAAATCAAGGGAATATTAATATTAAGAAAGAGGCAAATTCTTTAATAGCCACATGGAAAGATAGGGTTGGTTATTTAAAACAAATTTGATGAAGTCAATAATTTCAAATTTTCAATAGAGAGGCCAACTGTTAGTTACCACCAAAACAATATTTAAAAAGTGCTTTGTCAGAATGCCATTTATATATTATTCTTGTCAGCTTTCAATGTGTATACAATAATCAGCCATATTCTTCTAACATGTGATGAATTAAAGTTCACAATATTTTTTCATTATCAATATTTATATCCTTTTAGTTTCAATTAGTGAAAGCAGTACAAATAATACATACTAAAAAAACACATGCACAAATCATATAGTCATAAATTGCCACCTTATATCAATATATAAATAATCAAGTTTTCCTATCTCAAGATTATTGGAAAGAACAACTCATTGATCATAGTTTTATTTCATCTTCTTCACTTTTTTAATCACAAAGATAAACACTGCTTGAAATTCCTTCATTTTTTTCTGCAGTTGCTGCAAATAGCATTTTCTTCTGGTGTCTATCATATCAGTTTGTAACTGCATTAGCTTTGAAAAAGAAAGAAAAAGTTTCTGTGTTTTGGTGTTAACTTTTGATAGTGGTGCTGTTGAGTTGCAGCAATGGAAGGAAGTGATATATATAGTGCAAGTAACAGTCTCCGGTTTAGTATGAGAAGTTCTTCTACTACAGGTTGGAGAAACAGTACAGTGGAGGCTTTTGCAAAGTCTTCGCGGCGCGAAGAAGATGATGATGAAGAAGCTCTTAAATGGGCTGCACTTGAAAAACTCCCTACTTATAACCGTTTGAGGAAAGGTTTGTTGGCGACATCGCGTGGAGTTGCCAATGAGGTTGATATAACAGATCTTGGATTTCAAGAGAAACAGAAACTGTTGGATAGGTTGATTAATGTTGCAGAAGAGGGAAATGAAAAGTTTTTGTTGAAGCTCAAGGAAAGAATTGATAGGTAATGTTGTTTTCATTTTCGCTTCAACTGAAAAATATAAGAGAACATATTATAGATCCTATGTTTTTGAAAGTTTTGAAATTAGATCTAGCATTTATAATAATTTTTGAAAATACTGATTGATCTTTCTTCATAGCTTTTTCTGTTTTCGCCACTCAAAAACTGATTGATCTTTCTCACTATGGTGATTTTTTTTTTTTAAATTCTTTTAGAGTTGGGATTGAGATTCCAACAATTGAAGTTAGATATGAGCACCTAAATGTTGAGGCAGAAGCTTATGTGGGAGGCAGGGCTTTGCCAACTTTGTTGAACTCAATTACTAATACATTCGAGGTAAATACAACCAGATTATACTTTCTCAGTTGTTATTGCTGTTTCTTTATTTCGCAATTAGTCTCATAACTTTTTTTTTCTGTGGTCTTTCAGAGTATCTTGATTTCTCTCCATATTCTCACAAGCAAAAAGAAGCAAATGACTATCCTCAAAGATGTTAGCGGAATAGTCAAACCTCGCAGGATGACACTGCTTCTCGGTCCTCCAAGTTCTGGAAAGACTACACTTCTTTTGGCTTTGTCAGGAAAGCTTGATCCCAATCTCAAGGTGAAAAGAAATTTCTCTTAATTTCACTAATATATATTGTTCTCTTTCGCTGTTCACGAGGTTTCAGTTCAGTAGTAAAAACTTGACCTTATAATCTTAAGGGACAAAGTTCAAATCCCCTTGAGTACAATATTAAAACGTCTTTCATAAATAATAACTTCAATGTCATTGTGTCCTCCAGGTATCTGGGAGAGTGACTTATAATGGACATGGAATGGATGAATTTGTACCTCAAAGAACTGCTGCGTATATTAGTCAGCATGATGTTCATATTGGAGAAATGACTGTTAGGGAAACCTTAGCTTTCTCAGCAAGGTGCCAAGGTGTCGGATCACGTTATGGTTAGTACTTTTCTACAGAGTTTGTGCCTTTTTTCTATCTATCACTCGTTTCTGAAAAACCACACATATGTTCGGAAGTATACTTCCGGCCAGAAAAAAAGAAACGTGTTTTTGTTTGAACGGCACAAAAGCCATGTTTTTTTTCAGAAGTATAACAAGTAATGTTTTTTGTGATCCATAGACTTGTTGGCTGAGCTGTCTAGAAGAGAAAAGGAAGCAAATATTAAGCCAGACCCTGATGTTGATGTCTTCATGAAGGTGAGAAGAAGAAATTATCAACATTTATTGCAACAAAACAAGTTAATGAAATTAATTCTAAGGCAATTAATATTAATACATTCTATTGACTTTGGATATACAGGCAATGGCAACTGGAGGCCAACAGGAAAGTGTAGCAACTGATTATGTACTAAAGGTATTGCCAAATTGAGATTCTCTCATTCTTTAAAAGTTTTGTAACATTATCCATGCAATACAGTCACAACGTATTTAGAGTCTATTTGGATCTAATTTACTTCAAAATTATGTAGCTTTTGGGATTAGATGTATGTGCTGATACTATGGTGGGGAATGAAATGTTGCGTGGTATATCCGGAGGGCAAAGAAAGCGAGTTACCACAGGAGAGATGTTGGTTGGACCAGCAAATGCTTTATTCATGGATGAAATATCTACTGGCTTGGACAGTTCCACAACTTTCCAAATTGTGAGATCTCTTCAGCAATATGTTCACATTCTAAATGGAACTGCAGTTATCTCTTTACTTCAGCCAGCACCAGAGACTTATGACCTTTTTGATGACATTATTCTTATATCTGATGGTGAAATTGTCTACCAAGGACCTCGAGAACATGTTCTTGAATTTTTTGAATCTGTTGGTTTCAAATGTCCTGAGAGGAAAGGTGCAGCTGACTTTCTTCAAGAAGTAAGTCAAAGTTTATATCTTGAGTCCATTCTTTCAGCTGACTATATGAAGATATGTACATAAATGCTTATACGAAGATGTTTATCGAAACATGACTTTAATCTTTCTTCTTGCAGGTAACTTCAAAGAAGGATCAAGAGCAGTACTGGGTAGACAGAGAAAAACCATACAGGTTTGTAACTGTTACTCAATTTGCCGAGGCATTTCAATCATACCATCTTGGGAGGAAAACTGGAGACGAGCTTGCAATTCCATTTGACAAGTCTAAGAATCATCCGGCAGCATTAACAACTAAAAAGTATGGTGTTAACAAGAAAGAACTGTTAAAGGCTAACTTCTCAAGAGAGTATTTGCTTATGAAAAGAAATTCATTTGTTTACATCTTCAAGATATGTCAGGTAAATTTGTAGTTTCTTTACATGAATAAATATTTTGATTTTCTGAATATTTTGCAGACATGATTTTAACTGCTGATTATTCTTCCTATGTTTTTTAGCTTCTCCTCATGGCAACAATTGCAATGACACTATTTTTAAGAACTGAGATGCACCGCGATTCATTGAATGATGGAGGTGTCTATTCTGGTGCTTTATTTTTCGCAGTAGTTATGATTATGTTTAATGGAATGGCCGAACTTTCAATGACTATTGCGAAGCTTCCTAGTTTCTACAAGCAAAGAGACCTTCTGTTTTTTCCTTCATGGGCATATGCTATACCTACATGGATCCTCAAGATTCCTATTACCTTTCTGGAAGTTGCTGCTTGGGTTTTTCTCACCTATTACGTAATAGGATTTGATCCGAATGTTACGAGGTAAAGAACCTTCCTTATCTATTTGCAGCATGTCTATGCTACTTTTCTAGTAGTGTTACTTATGATGTGAGGTATTGTTATTTATGCAGGTTACTAAAGCAGTATCTTCTGCTATTACTGATAAACCAAATGGCTTCTGGACTATTTCGAGCTATTGCAGCACTTGGTAGAAACATGATTGTGGCCAACACATTTGGGTCCTTTGCACTTCTCACACTTCTTACATTAGGTGGCTTCGTTATGTCCAGAAGTGAGTTCAAATAACCGAAGTTACAAGCTTTTTTCAGTTTAGAGTTTACTTTGTTACAATGTCAGTGTAAATTTTTTAACACAATCAAACAGTCACAACCAATCATATATACGATAATTATAATTAAAGTCGAACATTTTCAATAAATCGTACAACTATAATTGATTGACAGTGTAAATATTCTTTACATTAACTGTGCACTACAAATTAAATCCATTTTATCATACAGTGGAACTTGATATTAATGTTTCTTTCAATTTCATTGGAAATTATATTATGATACAGAGGATATCAAAAGCTGGTGGATTTGGGGTTACTGGATTTCACCGTTGATGTATGGACAAAATGCTATAATGGTGAATGAATTCCTCGGAGATAGTTGGAACCATGTAATTTCTTAAACTTGTGACTTTGAATTATTTACGTATAGTAGAAACTTGCAGGCCTAATTCATTCTCTTTTCGATTGTAGTTTACACCAGATTCAAATAAAACACTAGGAATTCAAGTTTTGGAGTCTCGTGGATTCTTCACAGAAGCACATTGGTATTGGATAGGGATTGGAGCATTGATAGGATTTGTGCTTCTTTACAACATATTATTCACTGTGGCTCTCACTTACCTTAATCGTGAGTACCTTTGTTTATTGTTATTTAAGTTTCTTATTGTCATGCAAATATTTCTTAACGAACATGCATGATTTTTACAGCATTTGACAAGCCACAAGCAACAATAAATGAAGAATCAGAAGACAGCACAACAAATGGCACCACCCAAGAAGTTGAATTACCGCGTATAGGTGATCAATCTTTTTCATACCACTCGTGAAAACTCAATATAAACATGCCACTTTTATGTGTTTGAACTAGTTCATTAGTGATTTATAATGCATTTTGATTTTATTTAATATTATTTGGGTGTAGTCTTGATGATTGTTAGGGCTGGGGATCTCAGTTTTCTATAATGATGTTCTTTCATGCCTCATCTTTGCAAAAAATAAATTAAAATAGTTATTCATAATGGCTTTAGAATCTTAACTTATTTGCAATTGTTATGCAGCAAGTTCAGGAGGATCAAATAGTGCGGACCCTAACCAAAGAGAGAGAAGAGGCATGGTTCTTCCTTTTGAACCACATTCTATAGCCTTTGACGATGTTGTGTATTCTGTTGACATGCCACAGGTGATTAATTTTTTTTTTTTTTTACAATTTAAGATTTGGATTTCAAACAATGTTTTTAGTTAACATTGGACCTTAACTCTTGAGATTCTAATTGGCAGGAAATGAAGGTTCAAGGGGTAGTGGAGGATAGATTAGTACTTTTGAAGGGTGTTAGTGGTGCATTTAGGCCTGGTGTTCTCACAGCCTTAATGGGAGTTAGTGGAGCTGGTAAAACTACTTTAATGGATGTTTTGGCTGGTAGGAAAACTGGTGGTTATATCGACGGGAGCATAAAAATTTCTGGCTACCCTAAAAAACAGGAAACATTTGCTCGAATCTCTGGTTATTGTGAGCAGAATGATATCCATTCTCCTCATGTTACTGTCTATGAGTCATTGGTCTACTCGGCCTGGCTTCGTTTACCAGCAGACGTTGATTCAAATACCCGAAAGGTTAGTATTTAACGCTCAAGACACTGATTTTTCTGTTTTTACTATTTCATTGATTGAGATATTCATTAACTGATATATTTTGCATTTGGATCATATACTGTTTGTTCATACTTTTGGATCTGATAAATGGTTTTAGATGTTCATTGAGGAAGTCATGGAACTAGTTGAGCTCAATCCATTGAGAAACTCTTTGGTTGGTTTGCCTGGTGTGAATGGTCTTTCAACCGAACAGCGCAAGAGGTTAACTATTGCAGTTGAATTAGTGGCCAATCCATCCATAATTTTCATGGATGAGCCTACATCTGGATTAGACGCTAGAGCTGCTGCAATTGTTATGAGAACTGTTAGGAACACGGTTGACACAGGAAGAACAGTTGTTTGCACCATTCATCAACCAAGTATTGACATATTCGAAGCTTTTGATGAGGTAAGAAATGATTTGTTGGTAAAAAATGTATTTTCTTATTCTTCCTCTTTTGGAATCGAAATAACAAACATTATATATTTGATTTCCAGTTATTCCTCATGAAACGCGGAGGAGAAGAAATATATGTTGGACCACTGGGTCGTCATTCTAGTCAATTGATCAAGTATTTTGAGGTTGGATGCAACTTATATTTAATATTACTTTTAGACAAAATAAATAAATTAAAGTGGATAACTATAATTCTACTTGGAAGCTCATCTTCTAATATTTGCTGTTGTTTAGAGCATCGAAGGGGTTAGCAAAATCAAAGATGGCTATAATCCAGCAACTTGGATGTTGGAAGTTTCAAGTTCAGCACAAGAACTTAATTTAGGAATTGATTTTCATCATGCATACAAAAATTCTGACTTGTACAGGTAAGAAAATTTATTTGAAAATATGGATTAATAATTATAGTACCAACAATGATCATATTGGAAAAAGACCTCACTGTTATAAACTATTGTTCAGGAGAAACAAGCAACTTATACAAGAATTAGGCAAACCTGCTCCTGGTTCAAATGATCTTTATTTCTCTGCCCAATACTCACAATCATTTTTAGTCCAATGCTTGGCTTGCTTATGGAAACAACATTGGTCATATTGGCGCAACCCGCCATACACTGCTGTGAGGTTTTTCTTCACTGTTTTCATAGGCTTGATGTTCGGAACAATATTCTGGGACCTTGGAATGAAATAGTAAGTGAATTTCATTATCTGAAAAATAAGAACTAAACTATTAGAGTTAGTCAGTTTTTCTTTCCAACTCGAGTTCTAACGTCTTTTGTTGATTTCCAGCTCAAGTAGACAAGATCTGTTTAATGCCTTAGGTTCGATGTATACTGCCGTTCTCTTCCTTGGGGTCCAGAATTCATCGGCTGTACAACCAGTGGTAGCAGTTGAAAGATCTGTCTTCTATAGAGAAAGAGCTGCTGGGATGTATTCTGCCTTACCTTACGCATTCGCACAGGTAATGAATCAAAATTTTATGAAATAAGCATTTGTTTAAGTATTTATATACATGAGAGATGTAATCTAAATAGGAATGTGATCCTATCACAATCCTTGTTAGAACAGCATTCCTAGTTCAATAGAAAACAATTAAAAAAATGCTAACAGATAACGCACAAGACTTGATCACGGAGTTCGGTCAATTGCACCTACATCTTTGACTCCAATGTGGCTGCAATGATTTTCTATTATTCAAGCTTAGAGTTACAGATTACAACTTGCGTTTAAATACCACGGTCTAGTTTACACGGTTACCCCTACACCGTACCTGGGGGTGTGGTGGGCGCGCGACTTGCCCACTTATCAGTAAATTACAAGTAAACTATGAGTCATATCCAACAATCCTAATGGATATTAATAAATCACATTATAATCAATATAAATACATCAACAGTACTATGGTTTGCATAATTGATCATGTTAATAGAATTCATTTTCTCTTGTCACAGGTTTTAATAGAGCTACCTTATGTTTTCGTCCAAGCTGCATCCTATGGTATCATAGTTTATGCCATGATTGGATTTGAGTGGACTCTAGCGAAGTTCCTTTGGTACATATTTTTCATGTACTGTACATTATGCTACTTCACCTTCTATGGAATGATGGCTGTAGCAATTACTCCAAATCACCATGTTGCTTCAATCGTGGCTGCTGCATTTTACGCAATTTGGAATCTTTTTTCAGGATTTATCGTTCCACGACCTGTAAGTGCCACTGACCTTTAAACACCTTGCGCAATATCTATGTACAGATTCAATGAAAGTTTTTATTTATATCGATGCATAATGTAATAATTTTCTTTTTTTTTTTTAAACTTTCTTTCGACAGATGATTCCTGTGTGGTGGAGGTGGTACTACTGGGCATGTCCAGTGGCTTGGACACTATATGGATTGATTGCATCACAATTTGGAGATATAACCAAAATCATGGAATCAGAAAATGAGTCAGTTCAAGAATTCATAAGAAGTTATTTTGGTATGAAGCATGACTTCATTGAAATTTGTGCACTTGTGGTTATTGGGACTGCAGTGTTGTTTGCATGTATTTTTGCTGTCTCAATCAAGGTCTTCAACTTCCAAAGACGGTAGATTAAGACTCTATCAGCCAACTTTTGGTGGATTTTTTCCATTTTTCTTTTGTACTTAAATGGTACTTGTATCTATATTCATGCAGCATTTTGCTAGAAAACATAGTTCCCTTAGTTCAAATTTGGAACTTCTTCTATAAATTCACAATCATGTCATCAAGTTTTGACTTTTGTACTATATATAAGCCAACATGGTAATGTGCTAAACATTTTAAATAATATAATAAATCTTTAGTTTCAAGACTATAGAGTACAAATTTACTATAATAACATATATCTAACAAACCTCAAGTTAAATAGTTTTCATGCCTCAAGTTATCTAACATTAAATATAAAAATAGCAGTAGCAGTACAGTGATAATATCAAAATCAAAACCACAAAATACTATCAGATCACATAAATGGCAAACCTGTCAAAAAAGGTGACCTCTGGTTGATGTTCACCGGTTTAGGGTCATTGAGGGTATTAGTAGGTACGGATCATCTACGGTTGTTGCACGGTGCATTGACATATTGAATCATTACATCTCGAGATATCTCTTTCTCGTGATCTGGTTGCTCTACAAGCCGCTGGATCGCTGTAGAGTATCCAAGCTTGGTAATAGTAGTGGTAGAACCCTTTTGCTCAGGCACAAAAGAATCATAACTGTAATTTCACCTTTAGTTGGTATTTATTTTTTCAAGTTTAGGAATCTGATACAAGTACAAATGCTGGACCAAAAGGAAAAGAGCTAATGGGACCCAGTAGCTAGGCCTGGTCGCAAAAGGGAAAGCCCAATATGGCTCAAAGATTATGTTAGGGACCATGTTGGCAGAGGAAAGAAATAATATCACATGAGTCATGAGATAAATACAGCTGTTTACTTGCTTTTATTCTAGAATGTTATAGTTGAGTCATGTAAGGATCTAGCTACATGTCGCATGGTCTCCTTACAAGTTTTGTATTACCTTGGCTATATTATACCAAGTGACTTGAATGAAAAGTATCAGAAAAACGGATTCGTCCAAATTTTGTTTGTTTTCTCTTCTTTCAAATCTGGAGCCTCTCCAAGCTCGAGTTGGAGAATTCTTTTAACTTTCATCTTGCATCAGAATCACATTCTAGAAAATACGGAATGAGTATATTCGTGTTTATTACATGGTTGAGAAGGACCATTCCTGGATATAAAAGTTGCCTTAAATGACATGACTTTCAATATTCCTATTGAGAGGGTTGGAAAGTGGGATTCCCAGATTTTATTTTATACATATTTTTTTTAAAATCTTATAACTATAAATTCTCCTAGAAAGATTAAAAATGTGTACAGTTTCTTTAAAATATATTGCACGTGGAGTAAGAATCTCATCATTATGTTATTCAGGTGTTATTTTTCATGGCTTAAACAACCAGAATCTTAAAGATTTTGAAGGAGAAAGGAAGAGAGGACTTATTTTTCTTTTCTAAATTAAGAAAACTATAAAATGTAATATGATATTAATCTATTCTTTCATGTTTTGTAAAATCTCAATATACTCTTTTGATAAAACCAAAAAATAGACGTAGAACATCTACGGTAGAGCTTTCCTATTTAGCCAAAAATCTTCAGCTTAAATTCAAACCTACATTGCTTGGAAATCTGAAGCTTGAACGAACGAGTAAGTGTGAAAAATCCATATACTCGATGTTTTAAGGTTTTGAGTTAAGATGTAGCCTCAAACTAAGTCACTTCTACTGCTCTCATGTCCTAACATGAATGATCAAACACTAAAACATGGGATGGGTTCCCATAAGAGTGCCACTGCAACAGTACCCCTGAGAATCCTGAATTCCCGATCTATGGCTGTGAAGATACATCTACAATAGATCTCACTCATGTACCACTACCCTCATGGCACTCTTTTGATGGATTGGAGCATAAGACTCAATTACAAGATAAAATGTGTAATAACTCTTTCCATAGTTTCCTTTGAGTGAAGAACTGGTCATTAAATTGGGGAAACAAAGAATGCTCAGCTCTTGCAACCATGTAACATCGGGCCACTCGGATCACACTCTTTAGTCATCAACGTGTTTGTTGAGAGTCAAACATTAGAAGAGACATTGCATGAACCTGTGTTTATAAATGGTGACAATCCTCCATTACTAAGGATAGATTTAGGTCCAATAAAAAAAATTAATAAAGGTAAAATTACAATTACGATTCTTTTATGCCAAAGCAAAAGGGTTCTCCCACTACAGATATCAAATTTGAATCCTCTACAGCTATGCAGCACGAGACCTTGAGAAGTACATCTCTTTCGATCTAACGATTCTATAGGTCGGTGCACCGTGCAACAACTGTAACTGATCCGCACATACTAATACTTTGGATGACCCTAAACTGGTGACATCACCCAGAGGTCACCTTGTTTGACAGGTCTTAATCTCTTGTTTGTTGCCATTTATGTTATTATGTGATTTGATACTGCTTTTGTGGTTTTGATTTGACATTATTAATGCACTCAATGCTACTGCTATTTTTATATTTGATGCTAGCACTGTGTAGGACAGTTTGAGGTTTGAGTCCTATGAATTTGGATAACTTGAGGCTTGTTAGATATGTTATTATAGAGAAATTGTACTCAGTTGTCTTGAAATTATAGATTTATGATGTCTTATTTAAAATGTCTAGCTCATTGAATTGTTAGCCTATTTAGAAGTAAGCCCTCAAATCTCAGTCATCCTATTTAGAAAGTTTACTGTATTGACCTATTTAAAAGCCTTAGATACATGGCAAACTAACTTATTAATAGGCCTTATGTAGCATCGACACTTCAGACTGAAGGCATGTCCAATGTATGGCATATGCCGGTCTCCGACACTAACATATTCGTTACATTTAATTATATCATTTTCTAAAATTATTAACCAGTGTTGATGTGTTTGTGTCACTGTCGTGTCCATTGTCCAGTGTTTCATAGCCCTTAACACAAAGTGGTCCCTTGAGAAGTTTCTAAGTAAGATCAAACTTTAAAAATATCTAGTTTAATAATTGGAACTACAAGAGTACCAAGTTTTCTAGCAAAATACTGCATTGTTATAGATACAAGTATAATTTGAATACAAAAGCAAAATTGGAAAGAAGTTAAGATAGAAAAAATCCATCAAGATGACTGAAAGAATCCTATCTAACGTCTTTGAAAATTGAAGAGCTTGATTGAGACAGCAAAAATACATGCAAACAGCACTGCAGTCCCAACAACCACAACTGCACAAACACCTATGAAGTCATGCTTGAAATCAAAATAACTTCTTATGAACTCTTGAACTGACTTATTTTCTGATTCCATAATGTTGTTTATATCTCCAAATTGTGATGCAACCAATCCATATAAAGTCCATGCCACAGGACATGCCCAATAGTACCACCTCCACCACACAGGAATCCTCTGTTGTCAAAAAAGTTTTAAAGAAATAGAAAATTATTAACATTATGCATCAAGATAAATACATTCATTGAATCTGCACATAGGTTTTGCTCAATGTGTTAAAAGGTTGGTGGTACTTACAGGTCGTGGAACGATAAATCCTGAAAAGAGATTCCAAATTGCGTAAAATGCTGAAGCCACAATTGAAGCAACATGGTGATTTGGAGTAACTGCTACAGCCATCATTCCATAGAAGGTGAAGTAGCATAATGTGAAGTACATAAAAAATATGTACCAAAAGAATTTCTCTAGAGTCCACTCAAATCCAATCATGGCATAAACTATGACACCATATGATGTAGCTTGGACAAAAATATAAGGTAGCTCTATTATAACCTGTGACAAAAGAGAGTGATTTCTATTAACATGAGTAATCATGCAAGCCATAGTGCTGTTGAGATATTGATTGT
>Ga0315915_1005786_pt1 | contig 15313 bp, 3 predicted proteins | sample MpolbnodulesMG_FD_207738 | JGI IMG/M metagenome (GOLD analysis project Ga0315915, IMG submission 207738) | Medicago polymorpha root nodule microbial communities from Los Angeles, California, United States - branched nodules | ecosystem: Host-associated > Plants > Roots > Nodule | place: USA... | reverse complement strand
GACTTGAGGATTAATCTCATAACATATCCAATTGGTTGAAGCTATGAGGATACATTGGGATGTCTACCAGAGATCAAAGATCTTAATTACATTGAATTAATAAAATAGAGCAACAATTGTTATAAGCAATAGTTTTGCTTATATTTTAGTAAAATAGTTTTGTTTGAATAAATTAGAAACAAAATATACTCTCCAATCTCAATTATAAGAAGAAAAAAAGTCAAACAAAGTTGATGTATCTGATTCAAATTTTTCACCACACATCAACTTTGTTTGATTTTTCTTCTTCTTATATTTTAGATCGGAGTAGTAAAATTTAATGTTGTATAAAATATTATCCATTTGGTTCGGGTCACCCACTAAACTATCAATGCGCCAATTTTTATTTTTTTTCGTGGTGGTCGGGGCTTGAACCCCGAACCTTGCATATATTATGCATTGTCCATACCAACTGAGCTATGTTCACGAGGATCAATGCGCCAAATCTAATAGCGTTGAATGTGAGGGTATGTATTAATAAAATTTAAGTCATAAATTAAAAAGAGATAACGATTAAAATCTCATTCCACATGTCGATTTTATAACGATGAGTTGTTTCAATATAAAACTTGTAAGTTGTAACCATTTTCTCAAATGATATAAGCATTTCAAATTTTCCTAGTTTTCACCTATCTACTTGTATGTCGACTCGAGGATTAATCTCATAACATATCCAATTGGCAGAAGTTGTAAGGATACATTGAGACATCTATGGGAGATCAAAGATTCATTGAGTTAGTTTTGTTTGAACCTGATCTTAAATATATGCACAAAAAAAAAAGTAAAACAAATTTGATATATCTGGTTCAATTTTATTTTTTCCCAAACACATCAAATTTGTTTAATTTTTTTCCTTCTTATATTTGAGACCAGAGTTATAAAATTTAATTTCGTATAAAATATTATTATCCATTTGGTTCGGGTCACGCACTAAACTATCATTGCTCCAAATCTAATAACATTGAATGTGAGGGTATGTATTAATAAATATCTATGTCCTAAATTGAAAAGAAATGACCACTGAAAACTCATCCCATATGTCTATTTTGTAACAATGAGTTTTTTTTTAAGGAATTTCAATATAAAACTTTTTTCTAGTTTTCACCTATACACACTTTTAAGTCACAAACAATGACTGCCGGCAGCATCATATATATTTTTTTTGGTAGATACCGGCAGCATCATATTTATTACAAAAATTTTGTAGGATTGTCCTTGTTCTTGTTTATTTCTCCTTTATTGGTCGACTTCAACATCACTGTCTTTAGTGCGTGTGCAAAAAGATCAGTGCTATAACAATTGGATTGAATCAAAGAACTATATATAATTTGCACAATTAAATTGAAAGTATGTATCATTTTATTTGAATAAATGTGAAATCATTTTTTTTTTTTGAAAGGGTGAAATAATTTGATCTATAATGTCTTATAATATTAAAACACGCTTGCATCAAAAGAAAATAATTCCAAATTATTAGGACATTTTTTACTTACTAATATTTTTTTAAGGGAATAAAAAATAAGTATATTTTGTCAAAAAAAAATTTAAAAGCCATGACAAATTATTTTCTATTTTAGTTTAAAATTGGGCTTATATATGTGAATGTCTTTTGGACCTAAATTCTGTAAAGATGTATTTATCTTGCCTATTTTAATACTATTCGCACCCCCAGAAATTACTATTGGTAAAAAAATTAATAGAAATGAAAAAATGGCCCATGCAGGTTTCGAACCTGCGACCTTCGCGTTATTAGCACGACGCTCTAACCAACTGAGCTAATGGGCCACTTGTGTTAGTCATTCGACATTATCTTTATTTATTCAATATGTTATTCGAGAAAATTGAAAGATAGAAATATTGGTAGAAGAAAGAACAGAACATAAGAGAAAAGAAAAGAGAATGGATAATATAACAGCAAGTGAAATAGCTGGTTTAGCAGTTGGTGTTCTTCTTCTTTCTGCCACCATTGCTGCTCCTAAAATTGATACCTTCTTCTCTTCTTCTCAACGCAGGTTCTATCTCTTTTCATTTTTGTTTTTTTCATTTTATTTGCTGGGTTTTTCTCACTTTAATTCATTTTAACTTTGTTTGCTGGTTTCTATTGTTGTTGACACTTATGATAGAAGACGTGTCACAATGTCCGTATCAGATACCAACACACTGACACGACATCAACACTTGTTTATGTTGTTACATTAAATAATGTCATTTTCTAAAAAAATTATCTATACATGTGTATGTGTCGTATCCGTGCTTCATAGCGTTAAGTATTTACATAGACATGGTCACTGAACTCACACTATTAATAAATTGAGGTAATTAATATGTGTTGATGTCGTGTTAGGACCCAGACATGCTTTCAATTTGAAGTGTTTGTGCTATAGTCATTATGAATTTTCATCATGTTAATGCATGTTAGTGTTAGATTCCAAAAACTACTATTTCTGAATTTTAAAACAGATGATACATTTTTACTAGGTTGGTAGAAAATGGATTATTGAAAGGCTGTGTTCAATGTTTATAAGCCATATTAGATTCTGAATTAGAGAATCTGCATTTAGCTACTGATTATTCCTAATTAACCAATGTTCTATGATGAAATTAGCTTATAAAGTATGCCTATTAATATCCAGTCTTGTTTGGTTTGGAGTAGCCTGAAGACATGGTTATTTACTTACTTTCCCATTTCTAAAGATTTATTTAGTGTATTGGTACTTAGTGCAAGGGGAGCCTTGGCGTAACGGTAAAGTTTTTTTTTTTGAAGAAGCTAAATTAGCCCATCTAAATTGGCACCAGGGAGAATCGAACCTGAGACCTTGAGGAGGAGCATATTCCCAGGTCCCAAGCCAATACCACTAAGCCAACTCAAGTGGGTTCGGCGCAATGGTAAAGTTGTTGTCATGTGACTGAAAGGTTGTCATGTGACTAAAATGTCACAGGTTCAAGTCCTAGAAACAACCACTTGTCTAAAGAACCTGCATACGGGAGCTTTGTGGACCGGGCTTCCCTGTTTTTTTTATCAGTACTTAGTGCATGTTTGGAATCATTGTTAGTTTAACGAAATCACAATGGCATGGAGATTTTGTTGAAGCTCAAAATTGTAGCTTTTGCCAAAATCATAGTGACATACAATGATTATGCGAAACTCACTGTCAATCCAAATGCTCACTATGGACCTTGCCCTGCCCTTTAAGGGAGAATTTGACTCTTGCATGATAGTTACCAAAATATGTTAATTTAGCTTTGCGAAAACATAGAATAGATTAAGGAAACTAGAAAGCATTTAACACTCAGTAAGTCAGAATCGCTGGATGAAGATCAGATAATTCATATTTTGAGTAAACTTTTACTGAGGTTGAAATATGAAACATTCAATCTTCAACCAACGGTTTTGACTTAGTGATTACGTGAATGCGCGGATTCCCTAATATGGAATCAATTTAATTAGAACTTCTTCATTTCCCAGTATCTGGTTATTGTAAGACAGTTCTTTATCATTTACTTATTAATAATTGTTATGATTTATGACTTGGGTGGATTATGATGTTGTTACAATACCATGTGTTTTTTAATTTATCAGTCTTTATCTGCCCTCATGTTATCATAATTAGAAGACTTCTTCACTATCTAAACTCTGTGTTATGGTATTAAACCTTTCATGAAATGGTTACATCATAGGAGTATAGAGTTTAGAATATGAAATTAAATATATCAGTTAATTCTGTTGAATGATGATGAGAATAACATTGTAGACTGTTTATTTTGAACTATTGATTAACAAATCAAAGGTGGATATGGAAATCATATCATAGCAAATCATGAGTTTATTTAAATAACAGCACTTGATTCGGGCATCAGATGGAGTTTATTAGGGTGTCTAACAGATTTAAAAGGCATAAAAAATTTGGAATCGGTCTGTTTGGGTGATTTCGTCTGAACGAAGTTGGTTCTCACTTAGAATTGGGATTATTAGGCCTGTCTGCATTGGTTTGTTTGAGCAATATACTTACATAAACGCTTGTGAGATTGTTTGGGAGAGCGTATGAAATGTTGACATGTCCACAAGCTGTTTTCAGCTTATTTCCATAAGCTCTTCAGAATACTTATGAAAATATTGACTTAATTTTATCTTTTTTTTTTTTTTTAGGAATAGCTCATAAATAGGTCCTTATATGATAAGTGCCTATGTCATTAGTGCTTAATTAAGTTTTTTATCCAACCAATGCCATACTTTAGCGACACATTAGTTTTTTTATTTTTCCTTCGACTTTTCTGACCTATATACCATATCTCTTTACTTGCAGCTCGTTGGGGTTGTGCAAGCGATGTGGCAATGTAAGAAGAATGGCTTGCGCAAAATGCAAAGGAACTGGAACGATCAAAGAAGGAGGGTTACTTAGTTTTAACATTGTAGATGATTTGTATGAAACAATCGGTAATCGAGAATCACAGGTGAAGAAGATAGCTTGTGATAAATGTCAAGCCAAAGGTTATTTTCCATGTCCTGAATGTTCTAAACTATAATCAGCGTGGTTTTATATTCTTTGGTTATAAGTATTTTCTTGCTTACGATATTGAATCTTAATATGTAACATTGTGATTACTATGATCCCCTCAAACATGGTGGTACATGTAACAAAAGTTTATCTTCGGCTATTCATGTTCGAATCCTGATGTTTTAATGTTTTTTTGGTTTTCATACGCAGTATTTTGGTAAATAAAGATATAGGAATAGGATTCTTAGTATGTATTGTTGTGATATTCAAAAGTAAGAAGTCCCACATTGCGTGGTATTATAACATTTTGGGAGTTTATATCATAAGAAGTGTCTTTGGTTGCTATTAGATAATTGACATGCATACATAATTTTTTAATTTAAGTTGTTCGAGAGTATCTACAATGGAGGTATCCATTTTTGGGTACTTAATCGTTTATAATTTTTTTTTAATAGTATCACCTAATAAGTATTCAATTTCTACAACCCAGCATCTCACAAATTTATTAAATGGGATCCACCTAATCAACTATCAATAAATCTATATCATTATCCCTTCAACTCAACATGTCACACAAATTTCTTAAATGGGATCCACTAATCAACTATCAATAATTTTATATCATTATATTTTAATTTTTTAATATTAAAATAGTGTAGATCCCGTTTAAATTTGGAGGTCTTAAGTGCGACCACGGGTCTTATCGACCTCGAAAAAGTTTCTCCCCAATGAAAGTACCTAATAGGTATTAGGTCTTAAATGTTTAAGACCCCATTGGAGATGGTAGTTGTTAATCGAAAGTCTATTTTATTAGATTTGAGAATGCTTATAAATATAACTTCACAAATTAATTTTTGCTTAGAATGAATGTGTTGAATGCAAGGGTTTGTCTTAGCCACACATATTTTGCAAGAAGGAAAATTACTTGTTATATGAATTTCTTAATTTGGGAGATCAGATTTCTTTACTTTTCATAAAGCCTGGAGTTTGGGTTTATTTGGTAAAGACTCAAATGCATAAGTCAGTATTGACTTAATATGAATGAGAGTTGCATAGATGTTGGAGAGATTGCTTATATAGCTATGCTTGCGTATGAGACTACTCATTGTACTCAAACAACTTCCACAGTTTCTCTACATGCATTTTGAAAGTATATTTATATTTAGAACAAATCGGATGATACAAATCTTTATCCAAAATTCTGGGTTCGAATTCAACATTGAAAAAAAGAAGAAAGAAGTTTGTCGGGAGTATACAAGAAGAAAACTAGCTAGTATCAAAGTGTGGTCAAACCTTCACAAGTATTATTGGGCCTTGGAAATGAAGGGTCTAAGTTTGATCCAGAACAAGAATGATTGTTTTTTTAGAAATTTTATGTAATGTTGAATTTAATTTTAATTCTGGTTGCAATTATTAAAAAAAGCTTTTATTATGAAAGGCATATACAGTAACAAACTTTTTAGAAAACAGTTCAAAGCAGCTTGTATAAATTATCAGAAATTTTACTTTTTTTTGTTGTTGGATAAATCAAACCACCGAAATTGACACCGAAAAGAATTGAACTTGAGGTTTTGAAAGAAGTACACTCTAAGTCTCAAACCAACATTAGAAACTTGACTTTTAAAATAAGGTATTGAGTTTTTTTTTTTAGGAAAAAATAAGGTATTGAGTTTTTTCTTTTCAAAATGTTAAACAAACACCCTAATTAATGTATTCGGCTATACTATAATGTGAAATAACTTTATCAATTTACTTTTGGTTTGAAAGTAAATTTGGATACATTTACATAAAATAAAATAAAGAGATTAAGGTCAACACATTGTGGTATTAGAAGTTTTACACTATCAAAATATTATTATGAAATAAAATATTTTTCTTTGTTTTTGGAGTACTATCTATGATTATTGACATTAGAAAAACTGTCTATATTTTACACACAAAAGAACTGTTTATATTGTTATAAATGTCATTGTATTTGAATTAAATTCAACTTTAAGTCATAATTCATCGGTAAAAATATAATTAATTCTCCAAAACAGCTAAACATTTCAAAATATTATTCGTACATATATTGTTAAAATTATTTTTATCTCTTACAAATGAATCCAAATATAGATATTTATGTGACAAGTTATACATGATTTATTTATTTTGACTCAATGACAAGTTGTACATGAAAGGTTAATTCTTTACCACTTCCATATTACATGTAATTTGGAAAGGAGAATAACCATTCGTCCTGTATGTCACACATAGAAACACAGTTCATGTATGTATTAAAGAGACCCATAAAGAGATTGTCCAATATGGAAAGCTATGCAAGACCCCCACGTGGTACAATTATGCTTTTGTATGATTTAATTTGGCTAAATATATTTTAGAAGATGGGGTGTGGACCTAAGAAACTGACCTTTGTGGTAGTTTGTTAGGCCATAATGGTAATGTGGAGTAGAAGATGCTGCTGTTTGATGTAGAATATAGTCCTAGTGATTCCCTAGTAGCTACCAGTGGTTTGGTAGGAACTATGCAAAGATAGAAACTTGCACTTTATGGGAGATCACAAGCATCTGATCAAAATAAGCATATAGTTTGCAAAAATAGAACTCTTCATTTTTATGGTGGTGGAAATATGGTGGAGTGCTGGGCAATATGACTTGAAGTAGGGTGAAAATAGGCTGAACTGAGTTATTATTTGTAAAACCCAAGTTAGATTTTGTTAAAAAAGTTAAAAGTTTAAGTGCATGTTTGATCCTGGGTTTGTAAAGCGGAGTTTAATGAAAATCACGGCAAAAACCACGTTAGCGTAGAAGTTAGTATTTGGAGCTTCTGGAAATCACGGCAAAATACACCGGAAAGCGTGTAAACTTGCTTTTGTGTTTGCAAATAGAGAACCAAACACATGCCAAGTCTTTGTTTGGTTGTGCATTTGTCACGTCGACTATATTAGTAGCTTAAGAAGATTTGTCTTACCATCTAAAAATGGTTAGCGACGTAGTTTGTTACTCATATGTCTTCTATTCTTGTATAATTTTCTTCATATTTTACGATCAATATTAGTAGCTTTTGGTTCCCCTAAAAAAAATATTGGTAGCTTTTGGAAGAAAAAAAAATGCACGTTGGATGCCTATTTGCCACATAACAAACAAGTGCTATGTCTAGTCTACTATCACTCATAAACTTATTTTAAACTTGAGTTTGATTTTTAAAGTTTGGTATGATATGATAGTATAATTAGAGATTTATTTCATATTAATATCTTTAAACAATTAATATGATCTATATTTTTTTTTGAAGGAAATATACCTATATTTAAATAGACTAATAAGCTAATAAACCAATAAAATCATGTTCTATTTTGATATTTAACGTGATATTTTAAGGTGTATTTGGTTGAAGAACTTTTGTAGATGAGAGAATATTTTAAATGAAGTTTGTTTGATTCGATTCTTTAGGAATGGAGGAGATATAAAGTAATTAGAGTTTGTTTGGTTCAATCAACTATATCTTATCATTTGTAAACTATAAACAAACTTATAGATTATTCCTTATAAGTATATCAGCTATAAACTAATTTATAATTCTTCTGATATCTTTTGTCTAACAAAAGCTAAATTAGTGAGATTAAATAGGTGTAGGGCAACCGTTTTATATTCTCTGTTTCTTACTTTTTTCAAATTATGTGGTGGAAATATGTCACTTCTTTTCTCTATCTATCTCTCTTCTCCAACTCTTTCTTTCTTATTTCTTTTAAGCAAATCAAATGATACATTCTCTCATAGAAATATCCATTTGAGTACAATCATATACTATAGTAATAGTGCTCCTATAGTTGAATTCCTAAGCTGGGGAATATTTTGGCAAAAAAGACCATATATCCATAAAATTAGCTACAAATGCTTGTCATCTTCAATTTGATGTTTATTTGACTTACTTCCGTAACTTTTTTCCCAAAGTTTAGCACACATTCATTTTTTTTTTTATTAACCATTTGATTTTCAAAAAAAAAAGAACCCTAGTAATCCGAAGTTGCGCCATAAAATAAAGATAGTCTGACCAAAATTTATTTCCTTCTTCATCCAAAAAATCAAACTCAAATTCTTCTACCGATTTATTTCCTTCCGTAACTTCTTTAAGCTCAATTGCTTCGTTTAACCCATGTTATTTTGCTAACAAGTAATTTAGACTTGTAATAATAATGATTGGACATTATTTGTCAGTGGCTGAAACAAGTTTTTGCTGTCCCATTTCACTGTACAGTAACCCTAAATTTGCTTTCCATGGCACGCGTCTGATGCACAGTCAACAAGGCAAATCAAACAGTCCCTATCTATTTGAGCTGTTAAAGATCGACACGTGTCCTCCAAAGAAGTACAAAGATTTCAATCAATCCGTCACCTGGTACTGTGCATCATAGCCTGTCATAAATTGACACGTAACTGTGAGTCTGTGACATAAAATTATTAGGAGAATTCATTTATTTATACGTAAAATCTGTAAATAACACTTTGGAAAATGGTGTGTAATGGTGATGGATGCCGATGGATTATGTAATGTACTCCTGGTGAACAGTAATATATTGCTTGCGTAGTAAATATTGTCATTTTTATTTACATAAATATAGACATCATTTAGTAAAAATACTATGCCCTAGAGTCCCATGAAGATATTTATTTAATAAGGACAATGCAATATACAATACTGGTCTAGATTTGCATCCAAACTTTCTCAAATGTGCGAAAACCAGAATATATAAATTGGAGCTTGTGACATTTACATTGGAGCCAAAGTGAGTCCATTCGCCCAAACATTAAAAAAAATGAATTCTAAATATCAACCAAGCTACTTGACAAAAACAATACAACAATAACCAAATATTATTTCATTAAATCATGTCAGCTACATGAATCAGACGATGTCATAATGTTCTATAAAAAAAACTATGTATTTCCCCAACTCATCAATCTTTAAATCATTCTTAATATAAATGAATTTCAAGTCTATTCAGAAATTCGGCTATACGAATAAATTCACATTTATTTAAAAAAAATGTTCAAGTAGTATACTTATGGGAACTTATTTAATCTTTAATCTTAATTTTTTTTTCATTGTTTGACCGCACTTAAATTGATTTATGGTTAACGTTAAAATTAAGCTTTGTGAATGTTTAGATTAAATATTCATGACTTTATAGTCTAGAGATTGATGCACATGCATGAGATTAGGGATTATCTTAAGAAATTAGGATTAGAGACTATAATAAATTTATGACAATGCAATGAATCCTTTAAGATAATTAAGATCAATCATAAACAAAGGTTCTCGTCCAAATAAGCTAATTCCTAACAATTGGAAAACAAGAATTACACGTAAAATTGAAGTCAAATAATGCCCAACGCTAGTTGTATCACCAATCTTGAACTCTTATGTTATTCCAGTCGTTTTAATTCTCTGGCTTACTGGCTATCAAAAGTCAAAACCCTTTTCAAATATGTGATTTTAGCTTAAATAGTATTTCAACATGGTAATATTATTTACTTTTTTTATTAATTGTATACGAAATGGTAATCACCACTTGAAACTCACGTATATATACACAATGTAAAGTTTCATATTTAAACTTTGATAAAGATGTCTAGTCTATCAATATCGACACGACATTTGTTAGTTGAGATAGCGTTTACGAACTTTTACTTCCTTATTTTATTTCTGGTATCTTTAAATAAATATTTGTGAAACAAACAAATGCAGCACATAAAGCTATAGAATGCTATTTTACAAAATATGGCGAGTAAAAATTCATAAACTAAATTTTTTTGCAAATGTATCAACAATTATTGCAAGTGAATTTACATAAAAAAAATTCAGAAAACAATATTGTAGTTCCTTTCAAACGAAAATATGTAGTTACCTACCGGGAACAAATTATTCTCTAATTAGTAACTAATCACATCTCCAAACAGTTGTTAACACAAACGATGTAAAACTGCTGACTTTTCTGATGTAGTGTATTTTATATATATTGTGAAACAATTCTAATAAGGAGTAATTTTCTTTTTAAAATGAAGAAATTCCTTTTAAAACTTATGAACGTGTAAAACGAGGAAAGGAAGTACTTGTCAAAAAAGGCACTTGCTATACTAGTATATTTCAAAAGGATAACTAAAACTAAAAAAAGAGATCCAAACATAGTTGGACTCTTTTTAGGCCACAAAAATGCTACACATATTTAAAGAAATGAATTTGGATTGGTCATTGGTGGATCTTAGTGTGATAAAATGAATTCAGCTTTAATTTCTTTTTCCTTGTTTGGAATGTAGGACCCTACCAATGATCTAACACAACTTTCCTTCTTTTGCATAGAAAAATACAAGTGGTTGAAATTGACCCTAGCTATGTACAATTAAATTTTCTTGTTTGAGCTTTGGTATTTTTGCAAACCAATTAACCTTAGTCATCTATCATTTATGGGTTCTGATCAAATCCAACCTTCTTGACATTTCTTCATATATCTAAGTTGTGATTTTTGGTATGTACGCGTTTGGCTAAAAGAAAAATGACAAAGAGTAGGTTTGCATCTCCCAAAATAACTAAGAAATAAAGTGTAGAATGTGAGGTTGGTCTCATTTATACAAAAATGTGGCATTGAAGAAAATTATGTGGTTACTTTACATTGTCGACACCCATATTTGGTATTTGTGGTTTCAAACATTAGCCTAATTGAGTTATATTAAGGTGATTTAATTTTGACAAATTTGATAGCACATTTATGTTTGATAGTTTACTTAATTTGTTGGGTTGATTGTTTCGGTTTTCACTATTAGTTTCATTTTCTCTTTTAAAAGTTGTATGTAATGGATTGGAGTACTCTTTGTACTATTTTTTATATGTATATTTGATTGAACCTTTCAAAAAAATAATAATAATCTTGCATTAACTAAATGCATGTAATTGTTTTGGTAAAAAAATTGGTGTGATTGTTGATTTGGAACTAGAAACACAAATTTTTTATTAGGTAAATGTTAGTTTTTAATGTTATTTTAATCGTCAATTTTTGTTTTAAAAAACAGATGACAAAAGAGTATTACAAAAAAAGTACAAGGGATACATGTCTTAGAAATTATAGTTAGGCCTAACACAATCCCATAAAACCGGTTTGTGAGGTGGGGATTGTCCTCACTTATAAACGCATGGACATGACATCTTATATTCGATGTGAAACTCTTAACACACACCCTCATAACTAGCACTATTGGGCTTTGTTCGTGGACATAAATGGTGGGTGGCTCGATAACGGAAACATGATAGCAGATGGCCAAACATATCTTGGACAAGGCTCTGATACCATGTTAAAATTTTGGGTCTAACTCATCCTTACAAAACCGACTTATCAATCTTGGTGAGAAGGATCTTGGAGAATGTTGGACGTGAGACGGGGTGTATTGGGGAAAACCCAAGTTCCACATTGGATAGATAAGACTCGTAACAACACGAGCCATTTCAAAAGATAAGAAAAACCATAAAAAAAAAAAATACTACCAACGACCAATCAAAACAAAACAAAGAACACCGAAAACACCCCGATGTTTTTAAAATCAAGTTTTAACTCGTAAATCTTATAATTCTACAATTTCAAGAGTGTATTTCAAATCAATTTGCATGCAGAATCAAATCTAAAATTGTGAATGAAATAGAGTTCACCTAAGTTAAACCTAGTCAAATTGGTAAATTCGTCTAAGTATGTTTGTTGTTCATGAGTGTTTATCTTTTTATAATTTTGATTAGTTGTTAAAACCAAGTGAGTAAAGTTGTGAATGAAATAGAACTCACATGAGTTGACTCGAGTCAAAATTGGTAAATTCGTCGAAGTTTTTTAGTGCCTGTTTGAAGTGACATTTGATGAAGCAAAAACACACTTGCACGCTATTCGATGTAAATCTACCTTTATTTTAAGAAGTTAAGAATTGGAGCTTCTGCGTTAAAGTGGTTTTTTGTTGTGATTTTAAGCAGAACATGGTTTGCAGTTGTCTATCCAAACATACACTTAGTTGTTCACGAGTTCACCCTTTGACAATTTTGATTGGTTTGTTTAACCGATGATGTATTATCATAGGCTTAATTACACTTTTGGTCCTCGCATTTTGATCAACTCACGAAAATGGTCCTGCCTCTTTCAAATCGAACAAAATCGTCCCTAAACTATCATGATTTTGCAGTTTTAGTCCTACCTCCTTATTTTCAACTCTAGAAACGCACAGAAATGACAGATTTAGTCTAACCATCTATGCTCAACCATGAAATAAACAAGGAATAAAGCATGCGAGTACAAGGAATCTACTTTATTCAGCACACTAACAAAAAATACCTAATTTTAAGACATGTTTCAGGTATGTAACATGTCTTAGAAATTAAGTTAGTGTGCTGAATAAAGTAGATTTCTTGTAGTCATATGCTTTATTCCTTGTTTATTTCATGGTTGAGCATAAGTGGTTGGACTAAAACTGTCATTTCTGTGTGTTTCTGGAGTTGAAAATAGGGAGGTAGGACTAAAATTGCAAAATCATGATAGTTTAAGAACAGTTTTGTTCGATTTAAAAGAGGCAGAACTATTTTTGTGAGTTGGTCAAAATGCGATGACCAAAAGTGTAATTAAGCCTTATTATTATTGTAATTTTGATTTATCTTTTTGTACTCTAATTAATTCATTGTCTAAAAAAATGTAAAATGTGAGAGTTCACTAGCAAATTCTATCAATCTAACACATTAATAGACACCGCCAAAAATTTACCTCGATAAATTCGTGAAACAAATCAGCAAATGTGGCTACAGTAAATAGGAAAACAGTTTGACATCTTAGCCTAATAGGGAATAAAAGGTACGTGTGCTGGCTATACTTCTTCATATGTCATCAAGGTAAAAATATTTACTTTCACAGACTTTGGAACTATATTTGATTATTTTCCATAAAAGATTCCAACCTTTTACAATTTCACACATTCATTTTTAATATACTACCATTTTCTACAAAATGCTATGCAGCCTTTTCGAGAATAACATCTGTATTAGATTAAGAGGGATGTTTTTTCTTTTGAGAAGATGAGTATTAATATTAAGAGGAATGTTAGTGAATAATGATACTTTTTTTTACTCATTCAAATCACTAAATATAAATTTTCATAAAATATTGGTGTGTTACTAGTATATTTTAACAAAAAAATATAATTAAAGGACAATTTTAAAAACTTAGATGCATTATTAACAAATTTGTTGGATTGCCAATTTTTTCTAATCTACGATAATTAGGATATTTGATCCTCAATAGTATCCAAAGTCTTTCCACGATTAAGATTCTTTCGGTCTGCCATTAGACTTATTTTTGAGTATGTATCAATATATTTAGTTTCTCTTTTACGACGACTGAACTGTTTCTCAAATGAGTGATTGTATTAATCGAATTTGAGTCCTTTTCTAAGAAAAAAAAATCATGTTGTCGACTCTCTCAACTCTCAACATTATGAGTGTGTTTGATCCGCTAAAAATGAAGGCAAAACATAACAACTCTAGTTCTACAATGTTTGATTTGTAGAACTATTTCAAGGACAAGACAAAACAAAGGGAATAGATATGACAAAAACTGAAATTCTTGTCCCCCATTAAGCCACAACATAATTTTTTGTCCCAAATACAAGTTGTCTAATATACCAAATTAGCTTTTTGTCCACCACAAATTGTATAAGACAACAAATCATTCAATACCATAAAGTTTGTCATTTATTGTTCTGCCTTATGTTGTGTTGTTCTGTCTTATACTATTATGTTCAGTACTTACTATTTAACGGATCAAACACGCCCTAGTATCTCATATTTTTTAATTCATGTGGAAGTGGAATAGTACAAGTGCTATAGTAAATAAATGAATGAAACTTCATGTTAATTAGAATTAGGTATGAGTTATTATCTACGGGGAATTATTCTTTGTGCCAAGTTAGACTCTTAATTTTTTACGCAAACTATCAATATATAATGCTAGTACAGTACCATACTTTACAAGAATAAATGTGTATTAGTTCACCTGTTAAGGAATGCTAGCCAGTAGCCTCACATTCTAGAACGATTTTTAATACAGTCTTTATTGCTGGTGGAAACTCAGGTAAATTTCACTCTCCTTGAATCCTCCTGACAATTCGGTCCTAAACCTTAAAAAAAAAAAAATTGGTTCTAAAGGCTCATTATAATCGAGACTTTCAGTTGAAAGTAAGTAAAGTCTGATTAATGATTGCTTTAAGTTTCAACTAGAATCCAAGTGATAAGATCTCCTAAACAACTCGTCTTTAATGGGAGTTTACTGAACCAATTGAGCTCTGATATTTAGTTCGATATCACCTTATTGCCCAAAAAAAACAATGTTAGAGATTACTTAATAGATCTGCTATTATTTTTTTGTCGGATTTTCAGAAGAAGGGGGTGTGGTAATTCTATCATGAAGTAAGTAAGTTTTGTGAATAATCATTTCGATCACGATTCAAACATGAATTGTCCTAAATATTCATTCCTAGCTAATGGATATATCTAAAATTTTATTATCAAGACCCTGCTTATGTAGGACCTTAATTAAAATAAACTTATTAACTTTATTTTGAAAATATCCTTATAATTGAGTTTAGATTAAAACAAGTTTAGGCTAGATAATTATGTAGTGTAGTTAATATAGAAAGCTTAAGAAAACATCATAACATACTTAGTGCATGTTTGGTTCTGCGGTGATAAAAATTGTTTTTTAT
>Ga0315915_1005781_pt1 | contig 15321 bp, 8 predicted proteins | sample MpolbnodulesMG_FD_207738 | JGI IMG/M metagenome (GOLD analysis project Ga0315915, IMG submission 207738) | Medicago polymorpha root nodule microbial communities from Los Angeles, California, United States - branched nodules | ecosystem: Host-associated > Plants > Roots > Nodule | place: USA... | reverse complement strand
GATTTTTTACGAGACAAAATGTCTCAAAGTTGCAGAAAAATCGTAGCCCGATGCTAAAAATCGGAGCACGATTTCTCCTTTGTTTCAGCATAAAAAATCAGTCTTTTTGCAGCTTCTAACTCATGCATAATCACCTGAACTCAACCAAAATTACATAAAAACTATAACAAAAGTGCTATATGACCTAGTGTCATCAAAGAGTGACATGTTATTCTTCTAATGTCCCATAAATTTATCCCCATGTGCATCGAATCTGACATACATTTATTCCCACGCGCATCATCTTTCAATTTTCTTGCCTAATATGTTGGTGTAAGGGTTAATCTTCAACATCCATAAAAGAAAATCAATAACAAACTAAAATATCAAATAAGAATATACAATCTTCATCAAGGAATCATGCATAAGACATTTCTTTTTCTCTTAAAAACATTCATAAGCCCAATGTATGCTTTTAACGTCTAGAACAACTTTAAGTTGATTGAAAATTAATTAAAAATACTTTCATTAATCAATCTCAAATCTTTGCCAATCATTTTAGTAAGTTTTTAATAATAAAACAGCACTAACTACAATTTTGCTGCTAAATTTTTGGAGCTGATTTTTATGTGTAGAAACAATAACATAATTATTATAGTGAATAAATATACAGATTGGTAGCTAAAGCTATGCAGATTTGGTAGCTTATCACATGATAGGTTTTTCAGCATAGACTTAACACACAAAATCAGTTTTATGCAAAATAAGGAAGCATGGTGTCACTACATAGTCTGCACAAACGAACACGGATATAAAAGAGATAAGGCTTAAGAACTCCCAAAAACTTGTTGGTAAATTACTACACCATTAAGACCTTAACACGAAGAAGGTCAACCCACCCCCCCACCCCCATTATATAAATCTAAAAAGATTGTCGTTCAACTCGGTAATTAGAGGAATCTATTTAAAAAATAAAATAAAAGAAGATATTTGAAGGTGGTTACAAGGTTTTAATTGTCATACCCAATGCAAGATTGGGATTTTGTGATTCATATGTGCAACGGGGATTAAGGAATCATTGAATCCCCCTTCGTCTTTGTTGGAAATTAAATCAAGTAATCATTAGTTTATAACTTGCCTTATGTTTGGATTTATGAAAGTAGAGCATGACCCCGTGAAGAATCAGTGGAAGTTTATTTTAATATCCCCGCAATTGAACCATTTACAATTACAGGGTTCCCTTAAGATGAGTTATAGCCCTAAATTCATACTTAGATTCAATTATTTTAGAAACTAATTAATTCAATATTGCCTTGCTTTAAAGGAATTTGGGTTGTCAATCCTACTGGCTCCATTTAAGATATGGTATAAAAAAGGATATATAGAAATTAAATCAGACTTTAGATTATAAACTAATAAAAACTTTATTAATAGAATCCAACAATTAAGAAGGGGTTCGTCGTGGAACACTAATCGAAGAGGTTTAGTTGCACATGGCAACCAACATCATTACAAAACAATAGATAAAACATACCCTAGAGAGAACAATAGGAGGATGGAGATCCTCGTCCTTGAAGCTCCTAATGCTTGACCCTTGCCTTGTACCGCAAACTTTCTAAATGAATAATAGTGTGCAAGGGTCTTTATTTATAGTGCATCATTACTTAGGGGTTAAGAGGGTGAAAATAAGGTTTTCCCACCAAAAATGCCTTGGAAAACAAGCAAACAGCAATTATTGGTGTGTCCATGTGCGGGGTGTATGGTTTGCTGTGCAGAGGTGCATGGCTCACGCGCGGGGTTGCATGAGGCAACCCCTTCAGTGCGAATTATGCAGTTTTTTACCCTTTTTCAAGCGTTCTTCCGTCTGGCAATGCCTTGGAACTTCAAATATCTTCTAAGAACCATTGAACTTCAATCTTCATATCCTCGATCCTTCACTTGATGTCTTGTTTTTCCGATTTACATGATTTCTCACTAAAGTCTAAAACACATATGGAGTTGAATGATTTAGGATAAAAGTGAATTACAACGAGTCGAATAAAAACAATACAAAAACTTCCTCAAACCATTGACAACTCCTTTAATTGACTTCAAATTTGCTTTTAAATACAAAGAAAATAACTAAAATCATAGCTAAAAACTTCATATGTTGCTCCATCATCAATGGTCAACCAAGACATTCGTATCAGTGGTTGTGAGGTTGGTATGATTGACTAAAGTGGGTTGTCTCACACCAACTTGTAGTTCAAATAAGTTTGAAAATGAAATTGTTCCCACTTTCTTCTTTTTTCTTCATGTACTGCAGAGTTAGCTTTAGTTGTTTTTAATTTCTTTGCATTAGTTCTCCGCAATATTGATATTATAGGATTTATTCAACGTATGTCTTGATTTTTACAAAAAAAAAAAATTGTTGTTAATGTAAATTGCTTATCAAATCATGTTGAATTAATAAAATTGTGTTGTGATCTCAATTATATGTTCAATTACAAACAACAATAAAATGCTTGTTCGAAAACACTGCACCGAACACATACATGAATTGCTATATCATTAACTTCAATTATTTTGCTTTCACTTATGTTCGGTATGTTCTAACTTGATATAGTGCCCAAATTATTGGTGTCTTTGTTAAGAAGCACACTATAAATATAAAGCATATTAAATTAAGGGTTAATATCTCTTTTAGTCCTTGTAATATGAGTGAGTTCTGGTTTTAGTGCCTGTAAAAAAAAAGTTTAGATTTTGTCCCTGTCATTTCAGATTCCTCCACTATTGGTCCCTCACTTAAGCCAATCAGTAGAATCTGCTGACGTGTCATGCTGACGTGTCATGCTGACTGAGAAATTATTTTTGTTTTCATTTTTTTTAATTAAAAACAGTTGCCACTTGGATAATTACTTTTCATTTTCATTTTAATTTTTATCTAGTTAAAATTTGAAATTATAAATTGGATGTCAAAACCCTAGATTCAGTTTTAGTCCCTTCAAATTCCATCTTCTTCTCATTCTCTCTTGTTCTTCCGAAAAACTGCAAAACCCAGAAACGTGAATCAGAGAAGAAGGCGTGGCAACGATTGGAACTCGATTGAAGAAAGAAAACCAAGTTTCAGACTTTCGATTTTGGTTTGGAAATCAACGGTCAAGATTTGTTTCCTCCTGAGTTTAAAAAGGGTCCAAGTAGACCTAAAAAACTAAGGTTCAGGGAACTTGGTGAAGGTGGTGGAAGATTTAGGAGGCCAGGAGTAGCTTATAGATGCACTACTTGTGACAAATTTGGGCATAATGCTAGGAGATGTAAAGAAAACCAGAACCCAGCTGCACTAAAAAGAAAGGTATATGTATATGTTTACAATATCACTTAACTTGATTATATACATGTTTTGATTTGACTGACTATATATTCATGGTTTGTATTCATGATTTGTTTAGAGAAAACCTGCTAAAAATGCCACTGCAACTGAAGATGATGTTTCTGAAGCAGAAGAAACTGGTGCTACAGAAGAAACTGTTATTGGTGCTACAGATGCTACATTTGATGATGCTGATGATGCATTTTTTGATCAAGTAATTGTCAACAATGTTGATCAACTAGATGTTGTTGTCAGCAATGTTGTGTCCCAGCCAAGTATTGATGGACCTGGATGTTCTGCTGATCAACCTATGACAATTGATAATGAGGAAGAAGCTGGTGTTATGACCCAAGAGAGTGCTGCTGTTGTTCGTGCTAAAGTACCTGATGTTGCCAGACTTGGTGCCTGCCTTAACCTGATGAAGGGTTGGGGAGAACTATCTACAAGATCTACACAGTAGTTGTATTGACTGTGATTTGCTTTTTGATGTACTTTTTTGGTCTGACTTATGCACTAGATGTGCTACTATGTAGTTGTTTTTTGGTCTGTCATATGCCCTTGGTGTGCATTATGTTTTGGAACTAGATGCTTGCATTTTAATTTCTTTTTTATGCTACATTACGTGTGCACTTGATGTGCTTTAATTTGTAATGAGACTTATGCACATAATGTGCTTTATTATGCTATAACTATGTTTGTTATGTTTATTTGAAACAAGTTGAATTAGCAATGACATTTTTCTTCCAATTCATATATAACTAACAAAATACAAAGCATCATACAAATGGAGAAATTTAAGGCATTACGTAGACAAAATACATAATCAGTTCATTCATAATCAGTGATACATAATTCAGTAAAGCATCATACAAAGTTAAGGCATTACATAGACATCAAATTTGTTCCAACAATTGAACCAAAATACAACCTCTGAACAACAAAACACAAGAACCAACATATAGATATTAAGCTAGTTTGAAAGCAATTGCAAAGAAAACCCAAGACATTAACAATGCCATGAACAACCAGTTGTTCTTCTTCTTCTCAGCCTCATATTTCTTCTTCAACTTCATTACCTTCTTCGACTCAAGCACCTGGTCTATTTCTTGTCCGCATTCTTTCCCAAAACCTTTCCCAAATTTCTTCAAAAACTCTGTCGTCATCTCACACCCATTGCAGCCACTTTCAATCTTCTTCGGGGAACCATTGTCAATCTTCTTCTAGGGATAGCCGTTTCTGGCAAAAAACTTGTCCAATTCATCATCTCATATGAAAAGTTCGCAACTTTGCACATTCGTGTTCGAATACCGACATTTCCAAAATTTTCTCTTAGGGTTCTCATCAATGTTTGATAACCACAACTTCATAACTGCATTAGACCCACAAACTGGAAGTGGAAGATTTCCTCCATTTGAGTTGCCAACGCTCGACATCTCACTCCCACCCATTTGAATCTGAAGCTAAACCTAACAAATACAGAAACAGTAATTGGATATCGAATTTGTGTTTGAAAACGAAATCGATTGAAATGGTGAAGGAAAGGCAAATCGAGTTTGTGTTTGAAGAATCTGGTTGAAGGAGTATGAAAAACAAGAATGTCGATGGGGAGAAGAAGAAGAAGGATGAGAAGAAAATGGAACTTTAATTGGATTATTCATTTATAAATAATTAACTTTTTATTTAATTTTGAAATAATAATTAATTTTGTAAATAAAATTATCCAAGTGGCAACTGTTTTTAATTAAAAAAATGAAAACAAAAATAATTTCCCAATCAGCATGACACGTCAGCAGATTCTGCTGACTGGTTTAAATGAGGGACCAATAGTGGAGGAATTTGAAATGACAGAGACAGAATCTAAACTTTTTTTTTACAGAGACTAAAACCGAAACTCGTTCATATTACAGGGACTAAAAGAGGTATTAACCCTTAAATTAATCAAATCATCAAAAAAAACAAATCTATCTTGTACACATATACATCTTAAAAACAACTAGTAATCAAAATGGCTGTTGTATGTGGAATTTTGAAGCTCAAGAATAATGTCTTCAAAAAGCTCCAAAAAACCCTATTAATGGGAAGAAATGTTCATACATCAAGGTATGTTGCAGAGGATGTGAAAAAAGGACATTTTGTTGTGATTGCTAAGGATGAAGAGGAAGCAAAGAGATTTGTTGTGCCATTGAGTTGTTTAACAAACCCAATATTTGTGAGGCTATTGGAAGAAGCAGCTGAAAAATATGGATTTAATGGAGATGGTGCACTAACTATTCCTTGTAGGCCTAATGAACTTCAGATGATATTGGTGCAGCAAATGCAGGAAGAAGGAAACTATTTCTCTGGTCAAGTCATGTTTAAATGCTACCATAGACGACCTAGGGGATATTTCAAGTTAAAGCAAATTGTATCTCAACATTAAATTAGAGAAAATAAATTCCTAAATATTTCTTTTATCACTTAGTTTTGTGGTTAAATTTATTTAAGGGTTTTATATTTTTCTTTTCTAAATTTCTCTTGCTGGTTAACTGAAGTTTTGGTCCTTTTGCTTTTAAATATGTGATTTTTCTTGCCTCTGTAATTCTCAAATTGCCTAACGGGGATGAAGTGTGTGGACATTAGTATGTGTTAATGTGGCTGTTACAAATCGTGCAGACATGAAGATGTTGATGCATCTGGTAGTAGAACTATTGAATGTAGAATTGTTACATATTGGATGTCACTTTTTTTTTATATCAAAGTAGCCTAGTGGCTAGAGCTCACACAATTAAATTGTGGAGAAGTGGAGTGTCCGGGATTCGAACTCCGGCCCCTGTATATAAAATGTAATATCCCTACCAACTGAGCTAAGCTTACGGGGATATATTAGATGTCACTTTAATGGATTGATAAAAATAATCTAATTTGATAAATAGAGGGGTTTTAATTGCGAGAAATGTTTACTTGGCCACAAACACATAAAAAAAGTTTTAGACACATACTTAAATCCAAAAATGGAAGAAGAAAAAAAATAGAGAGAGAGAAAATAATTGCATGATATGACTAATTTTTTTCTCATTTATTTTTCTCCATTATGTGAAAGTGCCTATTTTTTTATTTGTATTTAGAAATGAGTATTCAAAATCGTGAATGAGAATAATCAGTAGATCGAAACCTTTCAAAATAAAATAATTAGTAGATCGAAATTGAATTTAAACCTTAAATTTGTTTTCTAGTAGTGTTGGTTTCTCCACGTTGTGCTATACTTAAAACTATATGGATTAGTGTGGATTTAATAAAATGGGCAAATCTTCCACAATACAGTAAATATAAAAAAAAATCAAAAAAATATTTGTCAAAAATATATAAATCTAAAAAAATAATAAAACAAATAATTTGAATATAAACTTTGATAATTTATAACTATTATAATTGTATTTATAACTAATATCTTTCAGAAATTCTAGTTTTCTTGGAAATGAAAATTTCTTTATCAAGATGTTAAAATATCAATGATTTTATGTAAAATTTTATACTTATTTTGAGATATTATTATTTCACCGGGTTTTTGCACCCAGGGTCACTCTCGCTCAAACCTCTTTAATTAACATCTTTGATATCTTTTTTAACTTTCTTTGATCCGTGTATAAGTTGAAGATGTAGCTAAAAAGATTGAGAGATTTTATCTAAGATTCTTAGCAATAGAAGAAAATGTCACTTAATTTATTAGGATAGGCTTTGCTACCCTAAGGAGGGAGGTGGCATTGGGTTCAAGAATTTGTTATTACACAAGCTCAAATGATGAAGATTTCTTGAACTATGCTTACTAGTCGAAATAAGCTTTGGGGCTAAATACTATTTTAAACTGTGTTCCTAACCTCAAACACAAGACTATTAGAACTTGGCGAGCTAATGTGAATTCTTATTAGGATAAAGTAAACATCATCTGGTTGTTAGAGATTCCACATTTGTTATATCGTGATTCCTAAGTTCACTCATTCTTTTCTCTATACAGATACTTGTATTAAGACAACAAGCCTACTAAGAAACATGACCAGTCTACAAGGTTTGTGGTATTCTTTTAGCAAAGAACACAAGTTGATTCCCCAAGCATATTCTTTTTCTTCAGCCTCTTAACGAGAACATTTCTCTTCTCTATCTTCATACTTCAGACACTTCACTTTGTCGCTTTCTTGTTCTTGCTAGTAAAGGTCATGTTGTTCAGCTTGTTGCAGTTTGTCTTGATTCGTTTTTTCTGTGTCTGGTGGTGTCTGGACCTACAAGACTGCTTTTTCTGTCTAGAAAAAAGTTCACTATCATATTGGACCGTACTATTGGTCATTTTCTCTAGATTAATAATGAAGTCCCATAAGAAACTGATAATAATACTAGCCACTAATATCATAAATATAATATTGTCAGTACAACAAATTGATAGAATAAGCATCATTTAAGGTTCAGTTAAGGATCACATCTAGCTTGAGATGATGTCCCATTATCCATCTTGCTGGTCAAGAACCAAGCAATTAAATGATAAGCACAACAAATAATAACTGTAAAAAAAAAATATATAAGTCCACCAAGGTGAGAGATGTATCTCAATCCAAACAAAAATGATAGCACTTCCAATTCTGCCATTGAACTCAACAATCACCACCATTGCAAAAAATGGAGGCACCCACCAAGATATTGGTTGTACTAAAAGTCCTTAGCTAGTAATATATGGTAACGGCCAATATCAAAGCAAACCTGGTTTATTTGATAAACTTGATGTAAGCAAGGCCATAAGTCTCCAAAGGGTGGTGGTTTGGCCTAGTTCTATCCCTATATCTCATCGCTAACAGCTTCAGTCCAATATGCCTGCCTTTGCCTTCAGATGCTTCTTGAAATCCATAATGTCACCCTCCCATCTGGTCACTTTCTGATCAGCACAAACCCATATCTCATGCGCCACCTGATTAATGAGCCTAAAGTCATGACTAACAAGCACCATGCCGCCATCCCACTCATTCAATGCCTCAGCCAGAGAGTCAATTGTCTCAATATCCAAATGATTAGTTGGCTCATCCAGAAGTAGCAATTGAGGCTGTCTATAAGCTAACCACGCGAAGATTACTCGACTCTTTTGCCCATCAGACAAATTCTTCATAGGCATCACCTGGGCTTTACCTGTTAGTCCAAACCTCCCAATAGCAGCCCTCATCTTCTCTTCCTCATTTCCAGGGTATTCACTCATCATAAACTGAAGGGCAGGCACATCCAAGTCCAATTTCTCAGCCAAGTGCTGATGATATTGAGCAATTCGAAGATGGTTATGACGTTTGACCATGCCATCGCTAGGAAACAAATCACCTGTCATAAGCTTCAGCAGTGTACTCTTTCCAGCACCATTCGGTCCAACCAGAGCAATCCTAGAGTCTAAGTCAACCCCAAAGTCAATGTTTTTGTAGATGAGATTCTCAGGAGTGTAACCAAAACTTACTTCAGAAAACTGGAGAACAGGAGGGGGAAGTTTTCCCACATCAGTGAAGCGGAATACTAAAACTTGATCTCTGACTACCTTCTCTGTGAGTCCACCTCGTTCCATTTTTGCGAGTGTTTTTTCCTTACTTTGTGCCTGGCGAGCTAGTTTTGCCGAACCATGACCAAATCGAGCAATATATTCCTTCATGTTGGCAATCTGCTCCTGTTCCCACTTGTACTGCTTCATCTGGTTCTCTTCCAAGTCACCACGAGTCTGAACATATTGATCATAGTTGCCAGTGTAAATCTTCAACTTCTTGCTTTGCATGTGGATAATATTTGTGCAGACACCATTAAGGAAATCCTGGGAATGTGATATCACAACCAAAATACGTTCAAACTTCTTCAAACTCTCTTCTAGCCACACACAAGCTTCCAAATCTGTAAACAAACAGTAGTTAGTTGATAAATGTATAGGATACTCTGAGAGATGTAGACGAGAGAAATGACGATGATGATAGAACAAACTGCAAAAGTCAACTTAAAACATAAGAAATTTTAAAGTGAAACAAGAAACATCCCCAACCAGTCATGGAAATATTGCATCATTGTGCTAGAAGAAAAATGCCCCCACATTAAATAAAATGATAGTGCATAATACAGACATAAAAGGGGAAGATAAAGAAATGTCATAAATGATATAACAAAAATAATAAAGCATATTTCACCAAAAAAGACATAGTAAAGCATAGAGACAATGACTACATCTTCACCAAAAAAGACATAGTTAAAGCATATAAAATGACTAAATGTTCACAGAAAAAGACATAATAAAGCATATATACAATGACTACATGCAAATGATTGTGTCTGGCATTAATAATAGCATCAAACATGTCGATATGAAGCATCCACTACATTATTCAAAGTAATGGCAAAATATTTTGTTCAAAAGGATTTAGGGCCGTTTGTAACAGATTATAAAAAAGGTGTCTTTGATATTCAATCAGTTTTAGATATTTTACTAAAAAAACAGAAACTGTTGAGTTAGTACCATAACTCAAATCATTAAAAAAATAGTTATGCAAAAAATGATGTTCTAGAGAAGCTACTCAAAACAGCTTTCGTTTTCGTTTAAAACAATTTCTTGTTTTTTTTCAGATTCTCAGTTAAAAAAAAGTAACAAATGGATGAAAACTTTTAAAAGCATAAACATGACAAGCATAAACAAAGGAAAAAACTAGGAGCAAAAAAAACTACAAAAAGCATAAACATGACAAGCAAAAAAACTATAACGAGCTCTTAGTAATTAAAATTCAACTAAAAGCATACACAGTTCATTTCGATACTGTGATACAACAAAGAAAACTACCAAAACTAATGTGTGCCCAAAAAAAAGGACAAGGTGATAAATAAATTTCAGACAAACAAGAGGAGTTCTTTCCAGGGAAGAGAAGTTACCAAGATGATTAGTTGGTTCATCGAGTAGAAGAATGGTGGGGTTCATAAATAAAGCTCGTGCTAATGAAATTCTCATTCTCCATCCTCCAGAAAAATCACGAGTCTTCTTTGCCTGCATCTGCTTGTCAAAACCAAGACCATCTAAGATTTCAGCAGCACGCTTTTCTGCGGTTGATGCATCTAGGGCGTCCAAACGTTCATAAATACGTTCAAGGGCTTCACCACCTCCATCATCCTGGAACCAAATTTATTCAAAGTTAGCAAACCATAAAAATAACTAAACAAACTGCTAAAAATCACATGTTTTATTACTTAAACAAACCTGAGCAGCCAAAGTTTCAGCTTCTTTCTCCAATTGCAACCTTTCTTCATCACAGGTTATGACAGCTTCCAATGCAGACATGTCAGAGGCCTCAATTTCCCTGCTAAGGTGATGAATATCCATGTGCTCAGGAATCGGAAGTTCCCGCATTCCTATTGCAGTAAGCAGGGTCGACTTTCCACAACCATTTAATCCAAGTAAACCATAACGTCTGGAAGAAAATCAACGCAAATCGCAATCATTGGAAAGAGTTCCAGGTTTAAATAAAAGTACATAATAAAATTTGGCTGTACTCGGTAATGACAAAGACTTTATTCAGTAACAACAACGAACCTTCCATAATTTAACTCCAATTCAGAATCAACAATGAGATCATGTCCATGGAAAGTAACCGATAAAGACTCTATCTGCAATAAAAACAGCCAAATGCATTAATACAAAATCATTTTTAGCATTAACAACAATTAGTTATAATCAATACGCCATAATTGGCCATAATTGTCGTTTACTGCATGATACAACCTACCTCCGCAAAAATTGGAATAGGCGAGTAATGGTTACATTCACAACATGGTAGAATTCCCACTCGGCTAGACGCTCAAACACATGCACCCATGCTAACAACAATAAACTAAAAGTAAGACTCACCAAACCAGCAACATTAAGCCAGAAGCAAGACTCACTAAACCGCGAATTACTAAACATTTTCAAATAATCTCATACTTATCAAACTTGAGTTCTTTCTTCTTAGGTTGAACCGCGCTAAACCAAGGTAGAAATTCTCTTAAGTTGAAAATTATGCTGTTTGACAACTTATTTAACCCGTAGCAAAAAACTAAAGCTTTTAGGGTTCCTTATAATTTCCTCATCATCGAAGGCCACCGATTCATTCATAAATCAAAACGATTAAGATCTATATAGTTAGAAACCAAATTTATACCAATAAAGATATTGATCAAAATATTAATTTGATTAAAAAACGATGCTAAACAATACAATTTTACAATGATTTATAACTAATAACTAACTCAAACTAAGCATGACTAAAACTAATCTAATTTAATCCAATCCATAATCACCATTAACTTCAGATTTGAACAACATGCTCAAATAAATTCTTCACTATTATAAACAAAATAATAATAATTAAACGATAAATTCAAAGAATTTCGATATTGTTACTAACCCGAATATCTCTAGAGAGAGGATGAGAACAAAGAACCCCAGTACAAGTCCGATCCGAAATCTTCATATCACTGATTTTATCAGCAACCTTATCAGCGGCTTTGGAAGAAGCGGCGGCGGCGGCCTTACCACCACGTTTAGCGGCGGCGGCGGCTTTCTTCTGAGCAGCTTTCTTCTTGCTAGCGTCGGAAACCATCTTCGAAATTCAAACACAAACCCTAATGGGAAGAAAAGAGTGAGAGAGAAGATAGATCTGGCCTAAGTCGGTTCCGATGAAAAGATGGAGCCGAACGAAGGGTTGAGATTAGGGTTGTGGTTTGAAAGAGGAAGATGGAGTATGAGTGGTGAAGTTTGGTGTGGAATATATATGGAGAGAGAATGAGAAAAAGTGAAGTTTGGTTAAAGTTTTTTTGTATTGGGCTTTTGTTATGGTTACGTATTGGACTAGGAGTTTGTGTGTGGAAAAGTCAATAATTTTGTAATGTTGGTTGAAAGCTTTGTACAAACCTAAGAAAAATCATAAAATAGTAAATTTAACCTCAATTTTCATCGACAGTTATCTACTGTCGGTTAAAATCAATCGGCAGTTAAATGTTGATGAAGTTATTTTGATATTTTCATGGTGTTTCCTGGGAGGTGTAGTGATGGGTTTTCTATCATGGGCTTTTTATGATGGGTTTTCATAGATTTGAGTTGGGTTGTGTTCTATAATTCAAGCATTTTTTATAGCAAGAGGGGTTGGATTTTTATTCTTTTAACTTTAAACATTTTGATTGGTGTATGTATGAATGGTTTTTGAAAAATCTTATTTCATTTATTTCATTCATCTTTATTGGAATGATGTATTGGGTTAATTTAGAGAAGTTTACAATTGTGTGGAAGTTTGTCGTATCAGTTTAACTAGTATTATGGTGTATTACGATCATCAACTGATATAGTTGGCTTCTTAAATTGCAATGATTGAATTGCATTAAGAAATTCAAGATCTGAAATATTTAAATACGTAGAGTAAGGTGATTGACACGTCGAAAAATATATATAATCTAATTTGTGAAGTTAGTCAAAAAATTTAAGACTGTCGCAATAAATGTATATGTTTGCATTGTCTTGTTGAATAAATATTTAAAAAACATATATCCTTGCTTAGTCATTATTACTTGATGGCATGTAAGACTTAATCAAGCAAATATGTATTCATAAGTTGTTTGTTCGTGAAAGTGATGGGTTTGGTTTCTGATGTTCCTATATTTCTATTAATACTAGTCCTTTCAGGTAGGTCTTTTGTGACGAAGAGAAATACATCGATTTTTTCTTAGAAGACTTCAATTTCTTGAATACCAAAATTAGGGTCAGCTTTTTCAATTAAAAACATGACTTTGTCGATGAAATTTTTGCCTCTACAAGTTTGTTTTGGATTTTCCTCATCTTGTAGCAAGTAGCATTCTTAATCTTCTTTGTCAAATAAAACCACTTCAAATCGATATGAATAATGTTGTACATCCATGAAAAAATTGGACCATGCACCAAGTTGGTCCTATCACGCACTAACGTACCAAATTGCAATTTGGCTCTTTGCTATCTTTCTTTAAAGAATGTTTGATCGCATTTTGAATGTCTTTGAGTCTCTGGCAGTTGTATAAGACACATGTTATATTGTTGTACTCATGTTGAATGCACAAAAGAGATATCTAATAGTTGTCTTTTGAGAATAGAAATCTCATGATTTTGATCAAAATAAGTTCAATTCTTATGTGACCATACACTTTTGTCATTTCATGAGATATATTAGCATATACACATAATCATTTCCACTTTGTTTTCATATGTGTTGAAGTGTTGAACAATATGTGTGGAAACTTATAATTGTGATTTCAATCATTTAATCAACCTCTTTTTCAATTTAACTCCAACGTGTTTTTCAAATAGAGTCTTGCATATGACAACTCTATCTTGATTAGACATATTTTTATTTCTAAGAAAATTTGTTGGTGCTTGTAACAGTTACAAATTTAATATGTCATTAGCAGCATTTTTCTGCACATTGGAAGTCAAAATAATAAAAAAGACCTAATTATATAATGGTAAATAATAATATAACTAATTTTGAATGAATGAATGATATATATATATGTGTGTGTGAGAGAGAGAGAGAGAGAGACTTTAACATGGTCAAAAGATTACAACTTATCCGAGTCATATGATAAATGACTTTTGGAATAATTCTGGCGTATAAAATGAGTTGGATTTTAATTGATGTCATGTCACCATGTAACTCTTAAATAGAAATATGATAAATAATTACGTAATTAATCTTGAGTAATGATATAATATACAATAAACACTAAAATAATGAACATATATCATTATTTAAATATGTTTCAGACAATATATCTTCTATTTGTATGTCATTTTCCATGGAAAAATTATTGTCTAATAAAGTCACAAGAAAATAAGTTTGTTGAAGAATTATGAGGATATGAACTTTTATTAACATGATGCTAAAATATTCGTTTATAAAAATTAGTGAGTGTATTCAAGCAAATGTGTGTATGTGTGTATATCAAATGAGAGAATGTGTTATTGTGAGAGACAGAAATTTTAAATGCTAATTAACCAATAGATTAGATATAAATGAACGATTGAGATATTGTTTTCTTTTAAAACTGCAATTCATGTATCTTTCTCCAACCTACATGCGTTTGATTTTTGCATCTATTCACAACAAAAGGTATTTCACTCTTTTGTAACATCCTAAATTTCAATTACATCTTTTTGATATTGTGATAAAGTATTATTATAAATGTGTTGATTGTTGTGTGATAGATTTCTCTGTGTTTTCATTTATGTGTTTGCTTTAATAATTTATTTCAGTATTAGTTAACTTAATTGCTTTAAGGAAAATTAAAGGTAGAATTGTTTTAAAATAAAATTGAAGAATGTAATTTAGGAGGTGTGGCTTAGCATATATGTATATATCCAATTCAAAAACAAGTTGAGTCTTACCACTAGTTATTATTATATATGCCTAATAATCTAATTAGCTAACATCATATATATAAATATATATAAATCATGTGAAAAGAAATAACGAGAACGCCACATATAAAGTTTTTTCTTTTTTCTTAATGATATAATGTTGTTTCCTCTCCCGGTTTTGATTTTGATAGTTAATATCATCAAATTAATAAATTGATTAGATATTTTTCATCTGCTATAAAAGTTTTTTCATTTGTACATATTATACTCTCATTGCTTCTGAGAAGTTGTCAAACCTATACCACATGTGTCACTGTGTTTTGGGTTTCCCATTGCCGCAATGGTGTATTGGGCTATTGTTATAGTTACGTATTGGACTAGGAGTTTGTGTGTAGAAAAATCAATAACAGTTTTGTGATGGGAGGTATATTTAACTAGTTTGGTGGGTATGAATATTTTTGGTATGTTAGATTTTGTGTTTTGTACCCGTACATTTTTTTAACAACAACGAATAATATTATCTTCCAGTTTTAGATATTTTCAAATGTATATATGGGTGGGTTGTAAAAAATGGTTTCTGAAAACCATCACCTTACTGCTTTGTGTAGAT
>Ga0315915_1005780_pt1 | contig 15325 bp, 5 predicted proteins | sample MpolbnodulesMG_FD_207738 | JGI IMG/M metagenome (GOLD analysis project Ga0315915, IMG submission 207738) | Medicago polymorpha root nodule microbial communities from Los Angeles, California, United States - branched nodules | ecosystem: Host-associated > Plants > Roots > Nodule | place: USA... | reverse complement strand
GTCTAATGACGTAATCCTAATCAAACCAAGTCATAAACCCTAATTTTATATAAATCTACTTTCTAATCTAATTCACCGTTTTTATAATGAATTAACAAATGCCAAACTCATAATGCGAAAGCGGAGGGTTAGTATTTGTTAATTCATCATCTCAAATATCAATTCATAATGCGAAAGCGGAGCTTTGATATTGGAACAAGTGAATTTAGATAAGGATTGCGAAACATGATAATAGTCTAGCAAACCTTGAGACATATAAAGTTTCGTTCTTCAAGGATTCTAATAGCAATCAACCATGAGAATAGGCGTGGTTGCTATAGGAACACACTCACTGCACCTCGAGAGAGGCTTTGATACGCTAAAGAGAAACTTGTCTTTAGAAAGTAGGTCGAATATAAAGTCATGGTTTAGGGTTTTATTGTGAAGAATTCGTCACTACGATGAACCAATAATCCCAAAGCGCTTTTTATTATTGTTGTTTTAAACCTTTAAAAACCCAATCTTTACAATCAAACTTTCTTCTAATCATCTCTTAAAAGTAAATCAAATTGAACAACTCCCTGTTGGAACGATACTCTCTTTTTACTACTTCGGTAAAACCGTACACTTGCGGTTTTGCTCATCAGGTAGCAGGGTTGATCATTAGGATTTTTTATGTACATTTTGACTTTGATGATGGTAATGTATTATTATGACATTATTCATACCTTGTGATATTTCTATGACATTTTCGTACGTACCTTTTATATTATTTCTTGTGTTTTATTTTTATCATGTTAAAATTATTTTTACTTTTTATATGTTTTAGAATTGATGAATTTGAAATTGGATGAAAATGAGTGAAAAAATGTGTTCAAAATATTATGTATAAACATGATCAAATGTGGGGAAAAAGGAAAGGAGAAAGCTGCTGGAATTTGAACCAGCATCGCAACAGCAATTAACTACCGGTTGGCTGTAGCGGTAGTTAACTACCGCTGACCTCAGCGGTAGTTAACTGCTGCCGGATTAGCTAACGGTAGTTAACTACCTCTGGGGGAAAATTGGTATTTTCCATGTGTTATTAGGACATTTCTGATGTCAGAAAAGCAATTTTCAAAATATTAATAACTGGCCCATTTTATTGGTTGTTGGGTAAATTCTTATTCCAAAGTAATTTAGGAAAAAATATAGAAAATTTCTTTTTCTGACATACAAAACCTCCTAATAACACATGAAAATTCCAAAAAAGTCTCCAACGGTAGTTAACTACCGTTCAGCAAACCGGCAGTAGTTAACTACCGTTGAGGTCGTCGGTAGTTAACTGCTGCGTTCGTTCTGGGAATGCAACAAATTACATTCAACCTTGTTTTTATCATTTAACATTTTATCAACATTTTTTTTATCATTCAATATTTTTTCAACATATTTTTTATCATTCAACTTTTTTTTAATATTCAACCATTTTTATGGACGATGGTCAACCTTTTTCGACCTCTTTTTCCCCAAACCCCCTATAAATACCCTCTCAACCTTCACCATTTCCTCACACCATCATCTCACATTCTCTCATCCTCACTTTCCTCCATCCTCTTTCTTCTACAACAACAATGTTGTTTTTCATCCTTGGCCTTTCATTGAAAGATGCCTCTTTAAAAATTTGAAAATTTCAAGAGGTTTCTTTGAATTGTTTTACCCTAGGATTTAGGGTTTATGGTTTGTGTTTTTTTGTTTAGTTTTAACCCAAGTGGAGGTTAAACAACAAGAGTGCAAAGGTGAGGCACAATTCGAGAATTGATGTTGTCATGAAGCAGTGCTATGAGGAACAATTGATGAGTTATCTTGGTGTTGTCGTGTATGAGTATCTTGGAGAAGAGTATCTGGAAGTTCTAGGTTCAATTTTGGGTGCTCTCTAAGATTTGTTTTATATTGTTTTGTGGTGGTTTTTGTTTATAACTCAGATTTAGTTTTACCCCATTGTAAATGTATCATTATATTAATAAAATGAGATTTTATATCTATTACTCGTGTTCCTTTATTTTTGTTTATATTTGCATTTATTTTATGATTGTATATGGAATAAATAAATTCGAATAAAAATTGTGTATTAAAGAATAAATAAATTCGAAAAAAGAGTAATTAAACTCAGCGTGAATTCGAATAAAAATTGTGTATTAAATAAATTCGAATAAAGTTGCGTATTAAATAAATTCGAATAAAAGTTACATTGCATTACATAAAGTTCCTAAATATATCCTATCATTACATTACATTCGGATAAAGATATGTGGTACAACAATTGTCTTACTGCTGAAATTTGATAAATTCAAACTTGCTAAACAATAGCTCTCAAGCATTCACCTGGAAGTTTTACTGTTCCCTTCAAAACAACATGTATTATGCAGAATCAACTATATATGTTATCACATCAAATTCCCTCATATAAGACGAGTCATCACATAAAGAATAAGGTGAATCCTGCGACACTCATCTTATATGAAGGAATTCGATATCATAACTTATATAGCTGATTCTGCATAATACATGTTGTTTTAAAAGGAACAATAAAACTTTCGGGTGATTGCTTGAGAGCTGTTGTTTAGGAAGTTTGAATTTATCCAATTTCAGAGGTAAGACAATTGTTGTAGTTGGAAGGTGCATTCCCTACCAAATCACGATCTTCTAGCGGAATCAAACTGTTGAGAATATCTTCAGTTGATCTCAGCAACGTTACACACATATTGATCCTTGGTAACATGATGTGCTCCCAAAACATGCTCGTCACGTCGTCGTCGTTCGTTAATTCCACCCAACTGAATGATATTCTCCCATCGTCGAATGTTGAACGTTTATACCTAACGTATTCCACCCTCCTTGTGTCTACAAGGTTGACTCCTTGGTTGAATTCATTCAGTTGATCCTTGAGACCTCTTAACGTGACACCAAGGTACCAAACCTTCAACCTTTGAGGATATCCACCGTTGAATTGCGCTTGAACGTCGAACATATCGGTCATTGCTTCAAATCTACACAATAAGTAATTAAAAACAATCAATGAAAAACTCATTCAAACATTTCATCAAACACTTGGAGTGCAAATTATACATAAACCCTGAAAAATCTAAATAAACCCTAAAAAATTTATAAAACTCGAAAAAAATATATAAATTTAAGCAATATAACTCCATTATAACAAATATTCATGATATTTGTTAATAGCTTTTCAGATCTATAACATAACTCTATTAAAATAAATAAATCAAAATTTAAAAATTAAACTACAACTAAAATTATAAACATATATACCGACTAAAATTTATGATAATATCCTAAGTGATTACTTACTTGTGATTTAGTGGCAAAAAATTTGGATGATTTGGTAGAGTTTTGTAGAGAGAGACTGAAAATTGAAATTTTGAGAGAGAGAGTGATGAAAGAGTGGCTGGAAGCTGGGTTCTGACTTGAACATGTATCATGCACAGCAGTAGTTAATTAACGCTGACCTCAGTAGTAGTTAACTGCTGCCGGGTATACCAACGGTAGTTAACTACCGCTGAGAGTAATTTTTATATTTTCTATGTGTTATTAATAACTAATAGAGGTCAGGAAAACAATTTTCAAAAATATACTCTAAAAAATTAGGTGTCACAGAGTGGTTAAGAGTTCGTCTATCTATCCTATAACACGAGTAGAATTTGCTGCAATCAACGGATTCCCACAATCACGCGTATCTGGCCATCAAATTATGATCGGACGATTTAAATTGAAGTTATTTTTGAAATCTTGTTTTTATGGACCGTAGGATCAAGATCTCTTGAATGTGGGAAAAAGTTGAGTGGTAGGAATAGTAGTTAAATTAAAAAATAGTAGAAAAAAAGAAAAGAGAAGGAAATGAAATGAAATTGAGGATGGGGAGTGGAGTAGTGGTTTCACTATTTTGTTCAACAACACCATTATTTATCTCATCTTCTTCTTCTTCTGCTCAACTAAGATTGAAACCGCCATCATCATCTCTTGGTGCCGGGGTTTGTTGTCACATGGCCCACGCAGCATCATCCATCACTCCTTCTCCTTCCTCAGCAATTGATTTTCTCTCGATTTGTCATCGCCTCAAGGTCAAAACTTATCTAAAGAACGAACGAACGGTGATTGATTGTTTGATTGATTATTTTACTAACTTTTTGTGTGTTTTGAATGTGAAATGAAACAGACAACAAAACGAGCAGGATGGTTGCGAAAAGAGGTTCAGAATCCGGAATCTATAGCTGATCATATGTATCGCATGGGTTTGATGGCTCTCATTGCTCCTCATTTTCCTGGCGTCGACCGAGATAAGTTAATATCTCTTCCTTTCGCAATGTCATAACCTGTTCTCATATATTTTTTTTTTTTTTTTAAAACTCGGTATCCGGGCCGACTAATCCGAGGGGACCAATCCCACCGCCCACTTGCTGGAGCCACGTTTAAACCAAGCTCTGTATGGACTTAGTCCACCGAAATTGGCACCACATGGAATCGAACCTGAGACCTTTGGAGGAACAAACTCCAAGATCCCAAGTCAAGCACTAGGCCAACCCCAAATGGGTTTCTCATATATTCTATGTGATAAGCTTGAATAAGTCAATTCAAACAGGACTTGTTATAGCTTTTTTCAAAATAGATTTTGGTAGTGTAATGTGATTTTGTTATAATTTTTTTAACAAAGAAATTTTCAAGGAAAGCTTCAAATGAAAAATCTGTTTGAATAGTCTATCTTAAAATGTCATTCTAAGTATTTCATCATTTGGTTATAATTTTTTTTGATACTAAAATTTTGAAAAAATCTCTAAAAAAAAAGCTATTTCAAATAGCTTTTCATAAAAATCATTTTTGAAAGATGTCATTTTGAAAAAATATGTGATTTTTACTGTGTAAAATCTCGAACAATGAATATTTAAGTTAGTGAATGTGAAAATCTTTTTTTTAACTTGTAACAAATGAGTTTGAAATAATTTTTACTATTTTTGAGTAAATTTTAAAAAAATCCAATTTTAAAAATACAAAGGAAAATCCATTTTTTTAGAATCTAAAACAAACAGGCCCTATACAGGAGAATGTGATAGTTTAAGACACTCAATTATTTAATTGGTATGTTTTCTCATACTTAGTTTTTTATTTTTCTCTCTTCAATTTAGGTGTGTCAAAATGGCTATTGTTCATGATATTGCAGAAGGTACGTTGTTTTCTTTTCTTTCTTGTGGGACTGGAGTGGGGTTGTCCTGTCTGTTACTTATCTATGTTTGGAATCAGATGTATAATGATTGTACAGTACTTTATCTTACAGCAATTGTTGGGGACATAACGCCGATAGATGGAATTCCAAAAGAAGAGAAAAGCCGACGAGAACAAGAAGCACTGGATCATATGTGTAAAGTGCTTGGAGGTGGATCTAGAGGTACTTTAGTATTTAATCATTCGTTCTTTTTGTTTTTGAGAAAACAAATTATATTCACTTGTATTGATTCTCAATACATTTTCAACAATAAAGCCAAGGAAATTGCTGATTTGTGGACGGAATATGAAGCAAATTCTTCTCCAGAAGCCAAATTTGTCAAAGACCTTGATAAGGTTTGTGGATGTTTGGCTATTTTAGAGTTCCTTTTCAATGCTTTTAACTATTAGTTTCTCTTCTTTATACGCCGTTAAATCTTTAGGCTTATTGAGATATTTTCTTCTCTATTTCAACTTCCCTATGCATTGTTTCTTTGTTATACACAGCGGCATATCATTTGTCATTTATTTCATTCTGATAGGATATTGGATTTGGGGTAAGAAGGTATTTCATCTATACACATTATAAATACCTTCTTACCCCAAATCCAATATCCTATCACATTCTTACACTATCTAAAGGGAAAAACACCGTATAAATATCAATGTGACAATTCTTTACTGACATTTTGTCACCTTAACTTTGTATTATTTTCTAGCAATTTTTTATTACATATATTAGTTTGTTATGAACCTAGGGCCAAAACGAGAGTCTATCCCAAAAGACTGGTTCGTTAGGCTTTCTTTAGGAGTTAATAGGGGAATGAAAGGGAGCGTTTTTGAGGGGAGGAATCATTCCCCTAATTTGGTTGTGTGTTTTTTTTTGAGAAAGCATAAGAGGAGAATACATATAACTGATATTTGAGAATATTATTAAGAGATGAGAATGTTAGAAAATTTATTCAAAACCCTCCAAAGTCCTAAGTCAATGTATTTTTTGAGTTCCTCCATATTATGGGGTTTTGATCCAATGAAGGGGGGAAAAAATCTCCTTCCCGTTCATCTCACTCTTATCCTCAAAGTCCTCCCCTCCCTCTACAAACTCCCAAACAAAGTTTTAGGTGAGAGAACCCTTTGTGGGTAGCCCTCTTCCTGAGGTCGGCTTCTCAATGAAAGCACCAATGTTATGAACATAGGCCCAAAGAGAGAGCCCATCACAAATGACTAGCCTACTAGGTGGGACTGTGGGTGAACTCACTAGATTTATAAATCCGACTTACTAGGTGTCACTCCTCAATTTGGGACTCGTAAAAAATATGCTTTTTGTTTTCTCGAAGGACTTGCAAAATGAAGACAACAAAAATAAGTAACAAAGTTCATCTTTTATGCTCCTGCTACCAGTAGATTTTATTGTATCTGTCAAATAGTATTGTGTGGGGCATTACTTAGTATAATTATCCATCATTTTGGTCTATACAGGTGGAGATGATCCTTCAAGCCTTGGAATATGAAGAAGGTGAGATATTTTAGTAATGTTATTTTCCCAATCACCTTTCACTGTGTGGTCATTTGTCAAATTCTGTGAGTTTTGGTCTATCTTAGAAAGTTGAAGAATTTCCTGGAGTAAAATCATGTTTTCTGTAATGAATATACATGATGTTTATTTTTGGACATGTTTCGCATAAATTTCTATTCTCCACTTTATCTGTAGTCTGTACTGGTATTTAATTATATGAAGAAAGTTATTGATTGACATTTCTTATGATAGTGTGCAAATGGTGGTTTGTAAAAAAGTAAGGCAGGACACATTATATGAAATGATATTATTTAAAAATAAATAAAAATTATAGACTTGGATTTGGCTGCTCTAAAGTAAGCAACTCACTTTAGACTGTCAAGTGAATAATATCAACCGTTAGTTAACAAATCAAAGGTAGATATTATAGATACATCATAACAAATCACGAGTTTGTTAAAATAACAACGCTTGATTTTCTCACTTTAGAGGATCCAAATCCTATTGACTTATAGTTAAGAAATAGAAAATCTAGAATTGTTTTGTGCTCAAATATATTAGTTTATACTTTATATTGTCTTAGTAGTTAAATTTTTATACTTATACGTCACAGAACATTGAAATGTGTGGGGTATTTTTGCTGATTATCAACCGTTAGTTAACAAATCAAAGGTAGATATTGTAGGTACATCATAACAAATCATGAGTTTGTTAAAATAACAACCCTTGATTTTCTCACTTTACACTTTACTCACTTTAGAGGATCCAAATCCTATAGACTTATTATAGTTAAGAAATAGAAAATCTAGAATTGTTTTGTGCTCCAATATATTAGTTTATACTTTATATTGTCTTAGTAGTTAAAATGTTATACTTGTACGCCACGGACATTGAAATGTGTGGGGTATTTTTGCTGATTAGCATGTTCTGAATAACCATATGCTTTAGATTTCTTCAAGTTCTTAAACTTGTTTTCTTTTGGCTTTATACACAGAGCAAGAGAAGGATTTGGATGAATTTTTCCGGTCAACTGCTGGTATGTTTATTTATTTCTTTTAGAATTACGTTATTTGTTTTGTATTTTTTGAATGGTAAGGTTTACATTCAATACCTATATATGGCACGTAACCTATACTAGTCTCAGGGTCATTTTATTGTTTAAATGTTTTATTTAATTTTATTGTATTTTGTTTATTAATTTTCTTTAAAAACTATTATTTGCACATGTACAACATGTTTGTGTTTGCTTATATTTTTCTCCCTTTTAATGCTCTCTATTTGGTGGGATTTTAACTGGCAAAATTGCATTAGGTGTTTTTTATCTTAATTTTTTGTATCAATGTAATCCTTTATTTATTTTTGTCAAGTTAGTCATTTTTTTTCCATGACGAGGTAGTCTTATGTTTGAAAACATTAGTCAACAATATAAATCAACATTTTTTTTCATGACAAGGTAGTTTTATGGCGTACTTACATTGAAAAAACAGATGAAAGAATGATTCTTGAGTTTCTCTACAGCAGCTGCACATTGAGACTAGTGAGAACCCTTGCAAAATGAGATGCTCATCGGTAGGTATCTTTCTATGCATTAACCTCCATGCCAGCAAAGACTTAGAAGGAGGAAGAGATAGGCATCATTTAGTGTCAAAGTTCCGTTATCGAATGCTTCCAAATCAACCTGTCAGAAGTTTGGTGAAAAGGCAATATTACTTGCTTCACAAGGTTAGCCAGATTAGGAAAGCGAGTCTGCAAGGATGAAGGAATTTCCCACTAGCCTTCAACTATGAAATCAGAAACTCTGGCAGTTAAAAACCTGGACCAATTTTGATTTAGATTCAAGAATTGAAGGCTAGGCACCTCACACCAAAGATCATTCCAGAAGCTGACTCTAGTTCCATATCCAATTCTCCATAAAGAAATATCCTTAGCATTGACAAATTCATTTTTCATACTAAGAGAAGATATGATAAGAGATGCATTTTTCATTCTTAAGCACCCTGGATCTAGTCAAAGTAGCCCAATCATTATCAGAAGAAATCATTTCCCAGCAGAGTTTCAAATTTGTAGCTTCATTTAATTTTAACTGAATTAGGGATCTGATCCCCAAAGAGACAAGTCTTGTAGCTTTTGATGCCCAAGCTTGATTCTCTTCTTAGAGTAAACCTATTTTAATATTTTTAAAATAAAATAATGAATTTCACATTTATCACATTCAACTATATAAAATAAAACCATGTAACATTTACTTGCTCAAACGTTCTCCAATTGCGCTAACATCTTGATGTGCTGCATGCCAGGCCTAACACCTTGATTGCAATCACTAACAAAGATGGAATATGGTTGCCATACATGGTCCATCATTCACAAAACACTGGCTCTATCTTTCTCTTTTGCATCTTTAGTAAGCCTCTCAAAACAGGCGATGCTGCTCGCCCGCAGAAAGTTCTGCAATGGACGGCGATGCTGCTCTATGAACAGGTGATAGCATTGCGATTGACAGCATAGTACGAAACCTCATCTTCCATTTATTTTTATACCAAAAGTCTTGGAACATTTTTAATAGTAAATTATATCCTTACAACAACAACAACCAAGCCTTATTCCACTAAGTAGGGTCAACGACATGGATCAAACGACGTCATAATGATCTATCAAATACCATATTTCTATCCCACTCATTAATCTCTAGCTCTTTCTTAATAGTTTCTCGTATAGTTTTTCTAGGTCTTCCTCTACCTCTAGTGATTTCATTCCCCTCCTTCTGATCTACTCTCTTTACTGCAGCATATACATGTCTTCTCTCTACATGCCCAAATCACCAAAAGCCTAGTTTCCACCATCTTTTCTACTATGGATGCTACCCCAACTCTCTAATGCTGTCATTTCTAATCATATCATATCTCATTCAGTCTTACCACACATCCAACACAACATTCTCATCTGTGCTACGCTTAATTTATTTTTTTGTTGGTTCTTTATTGCCCAACACTTTGTCACGTACGACACTGCCAGTCTTACAGATGTCCGATAAAATCTTCCCTCCTGAAATTGCATCGAAATAATTCCTCATCATATTAATCTGGTTTGGGATTCCAAAACTCATTATAACCTCTTAGAAATCGTGGCTGGGCCTAACAAACCCCCATATTACTCTGGTTTGGGATTCCAAAACTCATTATAACCTCTTAGAAATCGTGGTTGGGCCTAACACAACCCCACAAAATCGGCTTGTGAGGTGAGAATTGCCCCCACTTATAAACACATATTCAGGTTATATTTTGAACTAATACCTGCCACGTTAGAAAACTCTTTACAAGTTAAACCAAATTCTTAGTGAGAGAGCCAAGCACCCTCTTTGATGCTGCTGCATTGCTAACACGCCACTATGAGCTTGCATGATGAGAATGATTGCTTAGATGTTGGTGGGTCTTGGAAGCAAGGTTGGACCTTTGAGTGTTACAAGTTACAAAGGAACAATGAAAAGCTGAAGCTGTTTGTGGTGAAACTTTCACATAATATGAAATTTCCAACTATGGGTTCTCTCACAGGATTTCCAATAAATAAAACACAATTAAATTGAAGTTAGTAACCTATAAAAAATTCAACAAAACCAGCTATGCTAATATGTAACCTATCTTAAAATACACTAATATGTGACCCTCTATAATAGGTAAATATCAAGGTCCATCGTTGGACAAGTCCATAATAGGGGCTCCACATTAATTGTCATGTGTGCAGATATCTAACAGAGGTGAAAGGGAATAAATGTCAGTCTAAAAGCTAAATATTTTTAAAAGATAAAGTATTAATTTGATGTGAAAGAAATAATGGACTACATTGACACAAAATTACGATAAACGATCTCTGATTAGGGTTTGCCAATTTTTGTGACAATAGGTAGTTTGATGTGACGCTGCATTGCAGATTACAATATATTTTTAGTTACTGTAATAACTAACTTCATGATGCATTATTATTTCACGATCTCTGATTAGGGTTTGCCAATTTTAGTGACAATAGGTAATTTGATGTTACGATACATTGCAGATTACAATATATTTTTAGTTACTGTAATAACTAACTTCATGATGCATTATTATGCATTACTCTTTAAAATAACTAAATGACTAGTAATAACTTGTGGACATTTAGTTAAGCTGTCTGAATTTTATTTTTTTTCCTTCCAAATTTTTGATGTTTTATTGTGGTTGTACTCTTAGATATTTGAGATCATGCAGATCTTGTCTTAAATACGACATGAGTAATATACAATTCAAAAAGAGATCAGTCATTTATCTCAAATCCTTGTTGTTAAATTACGGCTGTAGTTGTGATATAGTGCTATTGCATAGCGGAATTTGAACGAATCACCATTGTTCTGCGATACGCTATTCCGTACAAAAATTGTAAAATAGCGGCTATAACAGCGCTATAGCAGTGTTGCCTAGCATAAATTAAATACACTGCTATTTTCTACGATCCACAGTTGACAACACTGTCTTCAGGTGTGTTGGAAATCCCACCCCGAACGTGAGGGGGTGGGTTGGTAATTCCACCTTAATTGCGATCTGCCCCTAGTTGCCTTATGTTGGCTTGCCTTTGAGGGGGTGAATTTAGTCGCACATCGGTTAGATAGGAAGCTTGATTAGAGGTTATAAAGAGGAGACATTCCTCACCTTACAATCCGGTTTTGTAACGATGAGTTAAGCCCCAAATTTCAACATGGTATCAGAGCCTATCCAAGATCTACCGTTGTCTGGATTCTGCATTGCCACGCTTCATGCCCATTGGGTCTGAGCGTGAGGGTGTGTGTTGGAAATCCCGCCCTGAACGTGAGGGGGTGGGTTGGTAATTCCACCTCAGGTGTGTTGGAAATCCTGCCCTGAACGTGAGGGGGTGGGTTGGTAATTCCACCTTAATTGCGATCTGCCCATAGTTGCCTTATGTTGGCTTGCCTTTGAGGGGGTGGATTTTGTCCCACATCGGTTAGATAGGAAGCTTGATCAGAGGTTATAAAAAGGAGGCACTCGTCACCTTACAATCCGGTTTTGTAAGGATGAGTTAGGCCGCAAATTTCAACATATCTCAATATTATGCCTCCTATCTTTGAATGAGATAATGCTATTGCTATCCTTTAAATGTGACTTTAAAGCCACTTTCCGAGGGAAAATCCCAATTTGTTCTAACTTAGGACTTGAAACTTAAAAAATGTACAGCACAATTCCTAAATGTTGTAAAATGTACATTTTTGTAAACTCATTTGTTTTTTTTCTTCTTTCCCTCAATCTCCAACGGAAATTGTTACTGTGGTTTGATCTTGGTAAATATTTGAGAAAATTCTATTTATCTTTGCTTGATTTATGCGTATCAATACTTTTGCAGGGAAGTTCCAGACTGAAATTGGCAAAGCGTGGGCAGCAGAGATTGTGTCAAGAAGAAATAAAACTAATGATTCTAGTCATTCTCATTCCACTAAATAGTGTATGGCTATAAAAGGAAAAAAGAAAAAAAGGGGTTGTGGTGTTTTTAATTCATTTGGATGATATATGTCATTGTTTAAATATGGTTCTTCTGAAGCATGGTGTAATTTGCAAAATGCACTATTGTGGTAACAGTGGAAAAATGTGCTGATTGTCATAAATGGAGAAATAGCATGTAGCAGACAATTTCACAGGAAGAGGTAATATCATCCAACTGAATATCAAATTTATTCATTAGGCCTCACTGGAATATTTGGACTATTCTGTATTTGACGAAAGATAATCAATTATTTTACATTTACATGTAAATTGTCATGCTGGTATAAATCTGATTGATAATCGATCAATTGCTTAGTAGAATCACTTGTGCCCATTTCGTCTCTCTTTGCATCAGTTGATATTCTGAATTTCTTTTGTAAATCTGATTGAATAACTGTCTAAGTGATACGAGTTGGTTAGGAATTGAGAATTATTTGATATTTCATTCTCTCTACTTTATTACCACGAATCATATACATTATATCGCATTTGAGAACAATATCGAACATATAATCAAATATTTATAGAAATTAAATATTTCTAATAGTTCCTTAAAAAAAATCAAATAGTTAGTGGATTTTCTATATGGAACATAGAGTTTGTTTTCTATGTTGAATGAACTGCTCCATGAGGGGAGGCGTACCAGCAACGTCCTTTCACTGCCTAAATTAGACAGGGCTGTTGTGAGGTTAATTCAATTTAGCCAATGATAATAGATTACTTGTAGTGTAAATGAGATAGAGTTCATACCGGTTAGTTTTATCAGTTTGTTAGTTAGTTGTTGAGCAACATAGCTGTATTTTGAGATGCATAGATAACTGGTGTGAATGTAAAAAAAAAAAAAAAAAAACTGAGTCAATAATTGTGAATTTAAATTCAATAGTGCATTTTATCTCTCTCTCTCAAAACGATTTCTCTTTCTGATCTCATCTGATAACAAAACAAATTGAGTGAAACAATAGTGTGTGTGCGCGCACGGAAGTGTATAAGTGATTTGCTGGCAAAAATTGAATGAAAGAAGTGGAGATAAGTCAAAAACTAAGATTGCTTGCTAGCACAATCAAGTAAATATAAGAAAGGTAAAGGAAATTGGAATGGAAATACATGGAGAGGTAACTAACAATCCTTAAGGAATAAACAAACAATCAGAAGGATCTAGGTACAACATCTAATAACCGAAGAACTGGTGGTAGTGGATCAAATGAATATTTTAGAGGCGGTGGAAATTCAATAGGTAGAGGAGGAGATACGAAATTTGACAGGAGCAATGTCCAATGCTTGGGTATGTTTTATTTCTTTTATAATTTGTTTTTAGTTACCATGTGTAACTAATCTTTTTAGGCTAGGGATGAACCTCTATTCTGGTTAATGGATAATTTATTTAAATTAAAGTCTTTATTTAGTCATTTATCTTTAAGTTATTTAGTTTTATTGTCGTGCGTAAGATTTGTCTGCTCTGAAGCATATCCTAGACATAGACACTTAGGGAGGTGACATTACCTAATATTGATGTATATTTGTCTAATTAGGAAATAATTAATTAGTAACTAGGGAAACAAGCCGAAAGAGAGAGAACCTTGAGAGAAAGGTAGTTAAGGAGGTGACATTCCTAATATTGATGTATATCTGCCATAATCAGGAAGTAACTAGTTAGTAATTAAGGAAACAAGTGAATTCATGTCTTAAATCAGCTCATTAACTCCCCTCTGCTTTCACCTTGGTAAGGTGTCGTTGGTAGGGTTGTCCGTTTGTAGAACTATTGAGAGGGTGAGTGTGTTATGCGCTTCTAGGATTCATAGATGACCGGACCCTTAGGACCATTGGAAATTTAGAAAAGCTAATTTAAGTCTATGTTTTAAATACCTTTGAGAGAGTAAGAACCCCATACTAATAATCGTTACGAAGGTGTACGGGCCCTATAGGGTTGACAATCTTATACCGTAGCGCATGTATAACCTTAGTGTGATCCGTAGGTTGCAACTCAACAGCTGGAGGGGAATGAGCCCATATATCTGACAGCTGATAGGTAGTAAAATACCATGAACTCATCACTTAGATAGATAATGTTAATAACATGAATAAGACTTGATTGTTAAGTAAACCTAACAATTAAATAGAGGACATTTGAAGAATCCTAACAGCCCTTAACATTCTACAATCAAACAGGTAAACTTTGCTCGTTGCAAACATATTAAATTGCAAAAATCTAAACCCTTATCTCTTATTTTATTTTACTATTTCCAAATAAGTAACGTGAATTGTTTGGTTGAAACGACAATCTCCGTGGATATGATACTCTACTCATCACTTTATTACTTGGTGAACGATTTGGTACACTTGTCTAAATCCGACCATCAATAGTCATGAGTTTTCAAAATTTTATCACATCAACTTTCTCATATTTGTACATAATTTTTTCCCTTCACATATAAGCAAATAAAATCCACGACTGGCGCGATTCAACTATTTAATAGATTTTTGTACTCCCTCCGTCCCAAAATGAGTGTCGTTTTAGAAAAAAAAAATCAAAATGAGTGTCACTTTTGAAGGTGAGAAAAACACAAGAAGGGGGGTTGAATTGTGTTTGCTTTTTCTTCATTTTCTCCTACTGAAGTCACTGATCAGAAGCAGATAGAGTTCAGCTTCTGAAGTGATAATCAGAAATTAAATGCAGCGATTAAAACACACACACACACACACATAGAGAGAGAGAGAGAGAGAGAGAGAAAACAATTATACAGGTTCCTTCCACAAACCGGAAGTAGTCCTGTCCCCCTTGCACTTCCAAGGAGAGTTCACTAAAAATGTAATATCAAATTACAACTGCTCAATGCTACAACTAGCAAGTGACTTCAAATTACTCAAGCACAACCGCAAGAGATTTCCTATGCTCCTGAACACAGTCAAGAGACTTCCAATGCTTAAGCGCAACTACAAGAGACTTCTATTGCTCAAGCACACAAGCAAGAGACTTCTAATCAAACAGAATTACAAAGAAGTTTGTTTGAGTTTGAACACTTGATATACAATCAGTGGTGTTCACAATACAAATCAGATACAG
>Ga0315915_1005778_pt1 | contig 15326 bp, 7 predicted proteins | sample MpolbnodulesMG_FD_207738 | JGI IMG/M metagenome (GOLD analysis project Ga0315915, IMG submission 207738) | Medicago polymorpha root nodule microbial communities from Los Angeles, California, United States - branched nodules | ecosystem: Host-associated > Plants > Roots > Nodule | place: USA... | reverse complement strand
GTGTAATATAGATTTCAATATTTGTAGTTATATTTTGTTGAGAGAAAGTAAATTTTGTTTTGCATATATGTTAATATTAATATTTTTTTTGGTAGCGTATATGTTTTTTTCAAGGATTGGTAGTGTATATGTTAATATTAATATTAATATAATATGTATATTTTCTAAAAAATTTATTTGACTTGTATATTACAAAAAAATTGATGTGCTCTTTTTGAAGAAAAAAAATTATATGTTATTTTGAGGGAAAAAATGCGGATATATAATATATATTGTTTGATTCATAACTCGATACTAACAGGCAAGATGGTGCAGTGGTCAAGTTCCTTGTTATAAACCATGAAGTACATGGTTCGATTTCCACAGGCTACAATTTTTTTCAAATTCTGGAATAAATATTTATTAAACCGGTTTGATTCAAAAACCGGCCGAGTCACCGGTTCTGTCCGGGTTTCACCGAGTCTTATCGGTTTTCACCGGTCTAATTGCATAACCGATCCAAAATGCGACTCGACTCGGTATACCGGTCGGTCCGAGCCGAGTTTCAAAACTATGTTTAAAAGTGTGTAGTCAACTATTTTAGAGTTTAAAAATTGTTGTTTTCAATAAAGAGTTTTTACCTTTTTTTTGTCTTAAGGGTATTTATTATCTGAATGTTTTTGTGGGATTAGGATATGCTAGACGGTTAGGATTTGCAGTTGTGACTATGGGGTGCCTTTTGGAGTTTTGGTAGTTTAGACTCTTTTTTTTTTTTTTACGCAAGTGGTAGTTTAGACTTAGCATCATTAAATATAAGAAAAGTTGTTAACTTTTTTATTTATATTTTATGAGTTTAATTGCTATGCAGTGACGATGTAATTTTTTTTTACACTTGCATGGAATCAATCATGACACATACATATATGTGGAGATATTTTAAGAACAATACTATAAAAGTTGCATTTGAAAATTATTTGATTGAATACTTATATAAAAATGTTTTATACTATTGTTGAATATAAGTTAAAATGACATTTTATTCGAAAAAATATTACCTTTTTTTTTATGTTTATTGCAAAGATAATATACAAGTGTAGTCTTGTAGCCGTGTAAAAATGTGTATATAAGAAGTGTTTTTTTTAGATTGAATAAACGACAAATAACCATCGAAATTCACACATATAAATGGATGGGTTGAGGTTTGAACCCCGATTATGATATGCTTTTTATGCCGGTTGGGTAGGGACTTGTGGGCATAGGTGACTTCTTTTTTTTTTTTTGTGGTAAAAAGATGTTCCTTCTTTTCTCAAAAAGACAAAGATGTGCCTTTTATGTTCTAACTAGTATAAGATTGATCGTGTAAAATTGCGGTAACTATATAAAAAAAAGGTAATATTGTGAAATATTTAAAGATATTAAATCAAAGTTATCAATATTAATGTAATGTTTCTATTAAATGTATCTTCCTTTTATGTGCAAAAATTTGCATTTTTTCATTTTTTAATTTATTTTCTCTCTTCTCATGAAAGAAAGGAACCAAAATCTCCTACCATTAAATCACCACAAACCCTTTTTTTTTTGCCATGTTATGCCTTCATCTGATCTTTTTTTGTTATGTTATCATAGCGAAGAGGCAGAGAGTCTCACACTTAAAAAGAGAGATGTCATATATGAGTTGAAGTTTCACGTTAAATGCAAGGGTAGATTGTGAGAAACATATAAGTGAGATGATTCATACATACCTATGTCTTAATCTCTAACTAACTATATGTGAAATCAAAACTTATTACTAAATACCTAAATATGGTTACTTAACTACCAAGTAAACCCTAAGGTGAGTTAATCTCTAACCAACTAACTCATCCTTATCTGACTAATTTCTAGCCGGTCACAAACTAATGACAAACTTGTGTTAATCTAAAGTATATACATCATAACGACTATACACTAGATTATTACACTAATGCATATGATCCTATGTACCTCTGGATCCTATATGAACCTCCAGATCCTTTATACCACTGGATCGCCTACATATCTCAAGATCCTCTATACCTCTAGATCATGAATTATTTAAAGTCCAAACACTTAAATGTGTCTCTAAAGCATGCCCATATATAGCATGGTCCGTAGTGAATTTCTCCCTTATGGTGACCCGTTTCCTTTATTGTATTGAACTTGTCCTTGTCACAGTCCGTAATAGTTGCCCAAAAGTTTTAGTTGAAGGAGTCTGATGGCTTGATGATGTCGGATCATACATGCCTTCGTCAAATGGCTAAACAAACGTGATATAAATGTGGCTGGGATATATCACTCATCAATATACTTAAATTAACCCATGTGTAGTAAACTATACTTAAATCAACGATCACGTCATCTAACAAAAGTCAACATATAAATATATAAAATATGAAAAATGTTGTTATTTAACATCAAAAGCAAAGCAGCCCCCTTTATCCATGATAAGATCTTTTCAGTTTGTTTCGTTGGATCCTTTAAAGCAAATATACGAAAAGAACAAAATCGTACCCTATATGAACAGTAGTATCTTCAACCGAACACCGCTACACCGGCCTGCAGGAAAAATTATGACAGAATTATTATAAAGTAATAAATCAAAGATAAATATTAGCATAAATCAATTGACTCATAATAGATAAAAAATTTATAATAGGAAAACTTATCGGATTTGACTGAGGCGTGCAATGCACTGGACTTTAGAGTATTTCACCATCGCGAATAGATCATCCGATGCGATAGGTCTCATAGTTAATACTCTCCAGGATACAACAGTCACATCTTGCTAGCACCGCACGTGAATTAACAAGGTCTCAGAAATGACGTTTGGATGCTCACGGGAACTTAATTCTTTTTATATATCTAACAATGAAATATTTATAGGTATAGCAACTAGTAAGAATAGTAAGAAGAAGATAATTGTCAATTCTTCTCTATAATCCCAAGACCTCATTTTCATTATATATAAAAAACAATTGGTAACGGCTGTCAGCAAATATGACCAAATTTTGTTAAAAAAAAAAAAAGCAAATATGACCAAATAATTAGGATTGGAAAAGTAACGGTCAAAGCCATGGAAATAGGAATAAGAAAAACGTTTATGACTTATTCATAACACAATTAATTGATATATTAATAATTAATATAATAATTAACTTTAAAATAAATTATCAAATAAAAATTCCAACAAATATCATGTTCTTTTTCATTTAACAATAAATTGTTTTCTGCAGTGGTGTTTCTTTATCACCAAAAATAGTAACAGCTGAGTATCGTGCATGCACTTGGAAAAATATTTACATCAACTTTGTCCGGCCAAGGTAAAATGGGAGATTACATTGTTTATGCACAAAAAAAATAATTATCTTCTATAGGAATTTTGTTGGTAGCAGCATTTGCATTGGCCGAGCACTGCCATGTTGCAGTGAAGTTAGTTGCATCAATTGGGGGAATGGGAGCCCTTGGTGCTTTTGGTGGAGTTGGGAATGTGTTCAGTGTTATTGCCTTTGAATTCTCAAAGTTGTTTTCTATGGGCGACATAATTAAGGTAAGTTTAGTAGATATAGGGGTTTGAGCTTCCTTAGTGCTAGTTTAGTTCACATGAAGAACTTAGCATTGGTTTTTCCTCATGTTATTATTTCTTTGATTCTTTCAGGAAAGAGATGGACTCTAAATGATACAAATGGTAAGATTCTTGTCAATTCAATTGACATAGTCAGGAAGCACGGCATTGACCTAGCATGTGAGTGACTAATTGTCCCCTAAACACACTGTCCTTCCAAACAAGATGCAAGTTCATATATACATGATGATTTCTTTTAATTTGATGTTTAGGGTTATGTAGGCCTGATTGCACTTGATGTTGAATTTTTGTCGGCTTATGTAAACATTTCAAAAGAATATTAAAAATTGCAAAACATATGTTAGAAATATAAAACTAACAATAGCCATTGTATATGGCAATTAAGAGCTTGAAAAAATTTTAGTGAAAATTTAAATGTCTAGTTTATTAAGATATTTATGTTATATGTAAAATATAAAAAAATTTAATTAAAAATTTGTGAATGTGTTAGAAGCACATATGCATAATGAAAAAATGCGTAATTGAATAAAATTTTGAAAAAAGAAATTTTTTTTGATTGAGTCAAGCTATGTTTAAAATTAATTAGATCTTAATTATTTCTACAAAATATTAGAAATTAATTAAAAACATTACATGGATAAGGTCAAAGTAATATTTATAGTTTGATGAGATATTTATGTCAAATAAAAAAAAAATTATAAACAGAAATAACCATTGGAAATTCAAAAATAAAATTATATTGTTATATAATTTAATGGAGCAGATCTGTGTAGTTTTTTTTTTTTAGTATGGTATACACATAATAAATAAAAACAAAAAATCTATCCTTAAAATAAACACAAAATTAAATAATTTTTAAAAAATTATTAACTCTAATTCTTTTATTGTTACCCATGTGTGCATAAAGATGAAATAATGAAAGTCCCCGTGAGCATAACTCAGTTGGTAAGGACAATGCATAATCATAATATATGCAAGGTCTAAGGTTCGAACCCCGAACACCACTAAATAGAAAAGATGAAAGAATGAAACGAGGTAAATACAAAATAATAGCGGAAGTAAAATACGATATCAATGTAATAATTTTTGACTAGGTTTAAATTGTCCTAATGACAAGAATTTCAAATTTGTCCCAACATTAGAACATTACAACAAAAAAAAAATGATTATTAAGAAAAAATATCGATTAATTAATACATAAATGTAATAAAGGATAGAATTGACAATCATTTTATATTTCTAACATAGATAACATTGTTTATCACTTAACGTGAGACTCCAAGAATCATACTTAATACGTGAAAAATTAAGGAGAATGGATTGAGTAGGCATGCATGTAGTTGGTTTGTTGTTGATCGATATGCATATAGTTGGTTATTGATGTTCTTATTTTGGAGGTTTCTATGATACCTTGGTGATTGATACACATGAGTCATATTTAATACTTTTTTTTTTTTGACAAAAATCATATTTAATATATGAAAGTGAGATAGAATCAATTGTATATGATTTATCTAATAATCAAAATTAAATTAATATGATATGTTATTTGAGTTTTCATCCTTCCTTTAATTGAAATTTGTAACCCTTAAATTTATAAATTAAAAGTAAACTTTTATATTTTAAATTAAGTTTAAAATTAAATTCTCAAGAGCACTCTAATTTTGTTTATCTCTAACAAGAACAATTGACATGTTCTACTCACCTTCCGATTAAAATTTCAGATTGCAAGAACCTCATTCTTGGTTGAATTTTCAAATTTTAAAATATATGATTACCAAAGCTTTTCTCCGGGTTGAATTTCACAAAACTATTAGAAAAATCAAATATAAATATTACTTGGGAAAAGTTAATAACAAAAAATAAAAGTTATCAAATAAGATTACAAAAATTCATATCGATGGTATAAAATAATTAAAATTAAAAGCATTCAAACAAAACTTTTAATCATTTTTCTCCATCCCTTTTATTTAAACAAGTATTGGAGTCAATTTTTACCCCAGTTACCCCTCTAAATCGTTTTTCTCCTTCCCTTTTATTTAAACAAGTGATTTTCACATCAAATTAGGATTTTCTTTCGTGATTGCGTCATCTTAGTCAGTAAGAGATCTAGAATATTTGATTTGTGGGGGCAAGATTATATGTAATAAATATTTATTCAAAATTTTAGCAATGTGTTAGTGATAAAATAATAACATCATTTTTTTCTGGAAGATAATAACATAATTATCATTGAAAAAAATACTTGAGATTATAAACGCTATTTTTTTTTGTACAAAAAAGAGGGAAGAGCGCTACGCTATTCTATTATATATTAAAAAAAATTAAAGATTCCTTAACATCTACAAATTAAAAATGTTCTTTACATATTTTTATATTTAAAAAAGTATTGTAGAATTCACACAAGAATAAATTCACACAAGAATGTAAGTCAACCCTAAACAAAAGAGAGAGAGGACATAAATTTAAAACAACACACAAGTGTATAAACCTCTAATAAATCCTAAAACTAATTAAAGATCTTCGATACGGTGATTGAACCCTCTATCAACATGGAGGCGGTTCATGTACCATCATATGTTTAAGAAGGGTTTTAAGGGTGTTTCTCTAAATTTGAGTTTTCATCCCTTCTGAACTTACTTGCAATTGTTGGGAATTTAAGTGGATTTTCTCTCATTGTGAGAGTTGGGTTTTCTCTCCTAATTATGAGAGTTTGGTTTGTCTCTCCTACTTGTGACTGTAGTGTTTCGATCGTTTTTCATATCAATATCAATAAATTGTTATGTGTGGAACTATAGAGGTGATGGGGGTAACCATTGTCAATAAAATTAGTATGGATAATGATCATCGACACCGGCGAAGCTAGCAATATTGTCATGTGGCCACATATAAGTTTTTTAAAAAAGAAATTAACAATAAATTTGACCAGTAACTTGTCAAAAAAAAATTAATCAATACGTAAAAAAAAGCCACAATAACTATTACTCATATAAAATGGATTTCATAAAAAAGAAAGGTAAGAAGGGACTATACCAAAATTGTAACAACAACATATTTTACCGAAAAAAGTAACAACATCATAAAGGATTGTACCTAAAACTCAACAAAAGAAATTAAAACTGATATTCATAGCTATTTATGAAAGTCTAATTCGAACGTCCTTCAAAGAGTCAAATTCATCCATAACTGTCTGAGTTAAAGTGACTTGCAATGTCATTTTTAATGTAAATGAAGTGTCATTTCCTTTCCTTTGCCCAATTTATTTACTAGTAAATTAATAATATTATAATTTTAATAGAAAATAATAATGGCGTGGGCCGTGGTGCTATATGATATATGTTTGGACTAACAATAACAAATTAAAAATTTGTTGCTGCTGTAATATTTTCTTTGTTAAATCAAAAAATAATATTATTAAAGATAGATTCTTCAATTTCTAGAGATGGGATCAAGTAATCCAAAGTTTAACAGAAAAGTAATTTGCTCAAAAAAAAACAGAAAAGTAATTAAAGTCGGACAAAAAATTATTTCAATTATAATCAAACTTAGGATAGTCAAATATATACTATTAGTTAAATATAAAAATATACCTACTCATTCAAAGGTTTTATTATTTTTAGGGTAGTCATTGCTACCTCTTGTCTATACAAGAATACGCCTATGGTAATGATGTTAGAGTGGAGGTAAATGGCTTTTCCGGAGGTATTTGGTGTTAGTGCAATACTTCATGTCCACCTATTTCAGTTATATCTACGTCTATTTATAATATTCATTTAAGAATTACGGAAAATACTTCTTCCAGTTGGATATAGACGATTGTTTATGCTGATCCTAATGTTGGACGTCGCGATGAGTTTGGCAAAAATTGCACAACTTTAGTCAAGCTAATATAGGTCATTGATGTATTGGTGGTGATATCAACACAGTACTCTATAGCCATGAAAAAATAGAAGGAGCTTCAATTAATGATTATTCTTGTGTTGCATTTTCTGATTATATTAGTGATTGTGGTTTGATGGATATGGGTTACGATGGGAATGAGTAGAATTAGAAGTGAGAGAGAAGGTGAAGAGTCAAAGATAAGTTATAAATTTAATGGCTATGATCATTTGACTGTGATAAAATCAATGACTTGATCTCGTCTCATAAATGAGGATTCATCGGAAGAGTTGACCTAGGGAGGGCGCGCCTGGGATGTGTTCAGCACGCGCTAGCGTGTGCTAACACGTGCAAAACACTTATGTGATGATCACGTGTATTGAAACAAAAAAATAAAAAAAATTAATGAATTAAATTTAATGGTTCAAGGCCCAGTCGTACGGTGGCGCGCGTTGGTGGTCACTTTGAGTGTGTCATCGTCCGTCTACAAAATATTCTACCCCAAAGGCACACCCTTGGGGAAAAAATTAAATTAATATGCCACACAGCCCAAGCTTGGTTGTAAGGTGGTGCGCGTTGGTAGTCACTTTGAGTGTGTCATCGTCCGTTTAAAAAAAATGTTATACTCCAAAATACACCCAAGGGAATGATACCTCCATTATCTAAACACCAGTGTTGAGTGTAATTTACCCGATGTGGGACATAGGAATTTTTCAAACCACTCATCAATACTCATAGTGTTCCAACACTTGTGCTCTAGATCAAACGATTCCGCACCAATATACTCAAATCTCTAATAGTTCTTATATACTTGGGTTGATATATGATTTGAAATGTAATATCCTCTCTGACGAGAATTGGAATCCTATGAATGACTTTGCAATCAGACACAAACGACAAGGTTGCCGTGAGTGTTGAGAAGACTACAAGTTTTCTAATTGAATCTGGAGAGACGGAGTAAATAATACTCAGATAGCCTGGAGAGGTATAGCAAAAAAAATAAAATAATACTCATGTAGCCTATAGAGACAGAGAAAAGAATAATTTTTCTAACACCTTCAGCAATCGTTGTTTACTTTTGATAATTCTATAAACATACCAAACGACATCAAATTTGAGTAAACAACAACTCTTTGAAAATTTTAAGATGTTTAGACCAAGAGACAGAGGTACAAAAATAGGACATACACATTTGTGTGAATTGTAACAAATTTTAAAGTCACAATACCCGCAGTTAAATAGGTTTTTTCTACGTTACCCTTTAATGATTTGGGAGTAATCTACCTCTATCAACAAAAAAAAAATCCATGAAGGGGTAACGTAGGTATCACCAAAGAAATATGGTTAAGTTTCTTCTCAAACTGAAGTGACATGAGTTTAGTTTCGAATAAAACAATAATCATTTTCAAAATAGGTTTAAGGAAAAAGTAATTAGCAAAACACTACCCGTAGGTCTATACAAATTTAGACGTTATAAAATGGGTTTAAAGTTTAAACTATGTTGTTTCATATCCGTAGTTAGAGGTACAAATCTAGCTACAAACTTCTCACCCTTCCTTGAACCCTTAAATTCAAATTTCTTCTTTTTATCCATAAATATGTAACCATGAGAGGAAGGAAAAAACTTGGATTTCCTCTTACTAGCTTATGAGTGAGGAAATTCTTGAGACCTTATCTCCATCTTCATTTATTCTCCCTCATTTTCTCCTCTTCAACTTGCATGCAAAATTTTCCTCTCTCTCTTGTTTTCCCTCTCTCAAGCTCTCTCCTTCTACAGAAGGACCTATAATTCAGAATTTAACCTAGAACCCTTACTTTTCATAATATACCCAAATTTCATAAATTTACTAACTTGCGAGAGGGAAAGAGATGAGACTCACTTTGTGGACTGCACAGAAGTGACTTTGTGGAGAACCGACAAGAATAGGATGTAACATTAATTAATCATGTCATGTTTAATTAATGATGAAAGATAAGAAATGTTATACTCCTTCAGCAGGAATCTTGTCATCTTATTCTTCAGCAGGAACGATAACTTGCATAACAAGTAATCAGAGAGCAGGACATTAAATCAGCAAATTATGAGAGATGTTCCAATGAAAAATTTGTGATATAATCACTCACATATGTGGGAAGAATACTCATCATAATTCAAATTTAGATATTCTGTAAGGGGTCTCACATCAAGAGTCTTGCCAGAATTTGATGTCTTTGTCATTTCCAATTAACCAAGTAGAATTCTCAACAATAGTCACAAATTCTGCTTTTACATTAGTCCAAAACTCTTAACCAAGAGAATAAAAGGACTAAACAACCCTTAACATAGTTATTAGAAAAAGAAAAAATCTATAACAATAACTAATAACTCTATAACATATAATCTAAGACTAATTATGCCAGCCAGAAAGCAAATTGTTTGAATAGAAGCATGCAAATAAAACCAAGTGGGATCCCGTTGCTTGAAATAACGGTAAATTATGGATCCGAGAATCATTAGAGTGCTCCATCCTGCACTCTGTAGAATGCCATGCCTTCTTCTTCGAACTTTTAGGTTACATTTTTTCTTAATTAATTTACCTGTTTCAAGATATAAAAAGCTAAAATATTCACATTGCAGTCATTTTAACAAAACACTAACTGTGAAGACAATCTACATAATAAAAAGCTTATATAAATGCAAAATTGACTAACCTTTTGAGTAATCTATGACCAATGATATGTGACTACTATGTTTGGACAAGGCATAGTCAGGATAATTAGGAAATACACCATTTGGTCCAATAGCAAATAACAATTTTGTACTAGGTTGTGTAGTTTTCAATTGAAAGATCATATAGACTAGTGAATTGCCAGCTGCAACAATGGAAGCATTCATAATATAAAGTTCTCCTTTGTCAGGAATCACTTCAATTGTTGATTTTCCATCAAGAGAGTACATTTTCATTCCCCCTGCACCTGAAGATGGCATCCACCCTACAATTGCAGTAGAACCAACCATGTTGCCATTTTTGGAGAACCCTATAGCTGCATATGCTTTTATGTTTGTTGGGAATGAGAATATAAAACTCCAAACATTTGATGAAGCCTTAGCATACTGTTCATTATTCACAACAATAATTTCAAGGTAAAATCGATCACTAAGTAGGTAGCTAACACTAGCATCATTTTGTAAATCGATCACAAATTCATTTAGCGACCTTTTAAAGACCAAATTAGAGAACCAATTACAAAATTCGATCACTAAATTGGTCAATATGGAGACTGAAATAATTAAGTTACTAAATTGATCGCTACATAGAATTTTTTTAGTTGAATTCGCACATATGAATTGTTTATCTTAGTTGTTGGATGAAGATCGAACAAATTTAAGTAAGATATGAAGTTAGAATATGAGTGGATCGTTCTTTATCCAGCAGTCAAGATGGATTGACTAAAATGGCCCTATAAGAGTTAGCGACCGCGTACAATTCTAACTCATGATGCCATATAAAAAGTGCAGTTAATTATGAATAAAAGAAAATAACACACACCAAGACATACTCTGAGGATGAAATTGTGATTGCCCCAGACAGGTATGCAGAGAAGTGATTTTGTATCAAAAGGTATTGGTTGCTGAAGTTGGACCAAATTAGAGGCACATGAATCTTGAGAAGTCACAAGGATTGATGAACTACAAAGGAAAATGAGAAAGATTAATAAGCAAAAATATGTCAACTGAGTTTTTGTGTGGAAGGCCATTAGAAGTGATAGGGATAGGATGTAACCTTATTAATAATGTCATGTTTAATTAATAATGAAAGATAAGGAATATTATAGGTTATATGTTAACCTTGGAGTTAACGAGCAGCTTGGCAATTGGCAGTGATGGAAGGAACATGACATATAGATACTGTTATGGTTGTATTCGATCAATTTAAGGAGTATATGATATGGCCAAACGAAATGTCATGCGTGTGATATGTAGTTACTAAAAAATTAGAATATGCTCTTTACCCAACATAAATTGCTCGCTGCCAATTGAAAAGATAAAATTATCCCTGCGTGAGTTAACTCACGCTGAGTTTTTTAGTGTGAATTTTCAGCGTGACTTAACTGACGTGAGTTAACTCGCGTAGGGGCATTTTGGTCTTTTCAATTGGGAATGAGAAAAAAATGTTGGGTAAAGAGTGGAATTCAAAAAATTAATGAAATACTTTTTTTTTAAAGAAGGCTTACTTGGTTGAATTACTTGTCTTATAGCCAGCTAGTACTTTTTAAATTAAGGTACATAAATCCGAAAGAAAGACATGTTGCGAATACATAATTATATCTTTTATAAATGAGCAATATTTTACAACCAATAAGAGTTGGGTATAGCGGAATAGGTTAAATTCGCAAATGTTTGAATTTTAACTAACCGAAAGAGGTATTCATATTTAGTGTTTCACACACAGTGGTTGGATAACTCAGCTGGTTTGAGCTAATGGATAAGGAGTTTGAGGCGTGCAACTGTAAAGAGCTCAGATAAAACTCTTCCTCAAACAATGGATACCACAATGAGTGATAAAACTCTTCCTCAAACAAACATATTTGGTTAATATTTGAAAAACGTTTTTTTTCTTTCACTTATAATCTATAAAAACACACATGTTTACTGTAAAATTAACTCATTTATAATCATCCTCTCATACAATAAGATTACAAAAGAAACTAAAGAGCTCAGATATGAAAACCAATGATGAAACAATTTTAATCTATTTATATAAAGAAAAGAATTGAGTCTTTATTCCACAGTCCAATCTCAAAAATAACTGCAATGGAGAGTAATATTGCAAGGACAATTCCATATGCTACCGTCCATTCACTTCCTTCCTTGCCTAAATGAATTCCATAGAAAATGTTGGCTATGGATAGTATAATAACTATTCTCCCTATGTTATGATGATATAAATTCCAATGCTTTCTCACTTTTGATTCCTTTTTTGGTCGAGCAACAAATGCCATTACCTACCAAAACAAATTCACTAACATTATTAAGTAAATTAAGCAATGTTTAAAAAATCAAACTGAATTGGTTGATTCAACCGATTTAACTTTGAACCACTATTATTTGTGGTTTGGTTATTTTGATCGGTCTGATTGTGGTTTCATTTAAATTTGAGCGGTTTAAAGCAGTTGAACCATGATCTAGATGTCTCGTCAATTTGCCTAAAAATAGATCAAGGTTTCAAGTAAGTACCTGGAGGCAAGCAAGAACAAGAATGATAATTCCAAGGGCTTTGTGAAGATTAAAATCAACATGGAGTTGATTATTGAGGATTAGCCCAGTAATTACACCGATTAACCCAAGAACAAAGCCTAATGACTGAACTGAAGCATGAAAATTAAACCAAAATGGGTCCCAATCCTTGAAGTAACGAGCAACTATTGCTCCCATTATGATAAAGATACCCCATCCCAATATATTCAACACTCCATGGCTTCTTTTTAGGTTCATAGATGAGTTTCCTAATACACTTGAACCTGTTTCAAATGAAATAATAAATTAATTTAATCTTATGAATGACATCCATGATTATAATGGAAATATTCTAATCTGTTTTTTTTTATTTACTAAGTGTCTGCTTGGTTTAGTGGTGGGAAGGGCTTAACGCGCATCTGGAGTGAAGCTGAAATTCTCAGCATCTCATTCCACAGCCAAAAAGTGCATTGGGGTGCGATTTTTTTAGTTGCCGCGGATTTTCAACTCCACAGTCCACACCAAACACACAGTAAGAAATATTCAAATCTTTGAAACAATGAAAAATTTCACTCTAACTAGCAAAAGCTTTAGGTCAACTTACATGACTATATATCCACAAAATGTGTTAAAACAAAACTATGTTGAAATTTTTATATCATCATCAATCAGTTTATACTATGATGTGGATTAATATAACTAAGAGTGTATTATTTTTGAATAATCATAAGATTTACAGAATTTAATTAATAAATTGTATTCTAGAAAATAATTAAAACAATTAAGTAGTAAAAACTTGTGGTTGTCGCAATTGTAAGATTCAAATCCTCATATCTCACGAACAGTCTACATTTTAAAATTGGATTTTGAATTTCTTCAAAAAAAAAATTGAATTTTGAATATAATTTTCTCATCTCTAAATGTAAATAATCATATATGTGATCCAGACTATGTGATATTGATCAGATAACTTATATTTTAAGATGAACAAACCAGATTCAAAATTTTACTCGAAAATGTGAGTTGTTTGTCAACTTCAGCCATGTTAGTAGTAGACTCTCTTAACACATTTTTTCAATAAATATTCTTCTATTGGTTGAAATCCAAATGGAACCCACTAAATAATGCAAGTCCCATGTAAAATTATATGAATTTAAACCAATAAAAATGTGGATTGAAAATAATGCGTTATTGCATAATTTTTTACTATAATAATACACCAAGTCCAATTTCAAAACCTATGGTTATACCTTACAAAAAAGGACAAGACATATGGCTTGGTTTGGTAGATTGTCGATTTCTAATCTTACATTTCAACTTAATTATTCTCTTGTCAATAAGATCAGAGAGAAGAATTTCCCCCAAAACCACTGGTCCAAATCTAAGTTATTTTGACAGTAGATTAATGGGTCATGTTGATCCTACGTCACATGCTAAAATTAACCAACCAAAAGGTCAGCAGTAGAACAATTTTCCCTATATAACATGCTTAATTTGCACTTCCTACTTTGTAGTACTTTTTATCTTTTTTATGTAATAATAAAATCATAAAGCAATTACCAACTCCACGCCTAAAGGTGTACAATTTCTTCATTGCAAATCAACATACATTTTTGCACGTATTTTTGGCCTTAAAGCACATAATCACGAAATCTCACTAAAGATTAGACTGTTATCGTAACTTTTAACTTTACATGATCAATTAAAAATACAACTCAAAATATGAGTAGTTTGATTTACATTTAGTCACTAAGATTGTTCGTTACATTCAGGGCCGGACATTGGGGAGTGCAAGAAGCGTTACCGAACCGAGTCTCTAAAAACTATGGGCCTCAAAAAAAATTATAATACCCACCTCCACTTAAATTAAAAACTTATGTGTTACTTTTTTTTCTCAGTACACGTATGAGTTTTTTCTAGACTCTAGTTCAACTTTCTAGAGATAAATTTGATGATATTAAACCACCATCAATTTGAATAATCACTTAATCAGTCAATTTGAAAAACTATTTCATTGAAAGAATCACAACAATTACTTCTTTTTCGCATAAACCATTCGTTTTTCCCTTTCCTACGACGTAGGAGTGACATTTCAAACGACACCGTTAGGTAAATTTCACATCTCTTTCACTTAATTTTATTTTGTTTTGTTTCGTGGTTAAAAGTTCTTCTGATTCTGATTTTTTAATAAAGCTTAGCTACACAAAAAGAATTGCGTTTTGATTTTACTGGGGCCTATTTTAAAAATAGAACCGAGCCCTGGTTACATTTTTTGCGAGAAAAAACAAATTTTTAATACGATAATAGCTTTTAGAAGTTTCATCAATTTGTTCTAGAGTTTTATCGAAACTACAATCTCAAAATAATCTAAAAACTACTTCAAATGAGACGTTATTTTGAATCGCTTCTCTTAACAAAGATAAAGTCAGTTCGGCTTTTTAAAAAAAAAAGTCTAAATATTTGAAACTGTAAAAAAAAAAAAAAAAACATGCATGACTATTTTTGACAAGTTAATTACCTGTTGCATAATTCACTGTAACAGAAACTTTGTCTTGGTGCTGCATTAGAGAAAAACTTGGAGCCGTAGGAAAGACGCCGATGGGTCCGACGGCATAGATCAACCGCGGCAAAGGGCGGTTGGTTTGTAAC